>ERZ1066120.94-NODE-94-length-89815-cov-15.595321_pt1 | contig 89815 bp, 84 predicted proteins | sample MGYA00382767_ERZ1066120 | MGnify/ENA primary metagenome ERZ1066120 (study PRJEB33369, sample SAMEA5778350) | biofilm metagenome | biome: Industrial cooling water; feature: Water cooling tower basin; material: Biofilm | place: United Arab Emirates | collected... | reverse complement strand
GTTAAGCATTTCAGTGAGGGTTGCCCCTGGTTGCACGAACCTTCTATTTACGCCCTGTAGGACGGCTGACAGGACCGTGGGCGATCGCAATTTGATTCTCTTTCAAAACTGCCACGGCGCGATCGAATAGTTGTGGATCGATATCAAAGGCAAGATGGTAGGCACGGGTAAAACTACGTTCTGGATTAGGATCTGGTGGTGTTAAATCCGGTTCCCAGAATAAATCCAACACCGTACCATCTGGAGTGATGAAATTAGCTACTTTGCCTTGCGCTACTAAATCTATCAAAGTAGGAGGGACTTCATCGCCTGTTAATTCGTGTAAACCCAAAATATGACAATAAAAGTGACGCGATGCTTGCATATCTTTGACATTTAAGGCAATGTGATGGACTCGCCGCAGATTTCCAGGTACAAGGGTGCTGGGAGTGGTCATGGTAAAGTCAAAAGTCAAAAGTTAAAAGTTGAGCCAATTGTGCTTATCCTTGTAGCATATCCGATTTCTCTTAGCCCCCTTTATAACAAGAGTTGGGAGGATCGCTTTTGTCGCAGTCAAAAAGTAAATCGATTTTAGAACCGAATAACAAACATGCTACACATTTTACCGATATAAAACGTAGATTGTAGGGGCGAATTTTCTCCAAGTCCAGACACAAACGAAGAACTCCATCACTCCCCTAATGGAATTTACGGTCAATTAACCGGACATGATATGAAATGATAAAATCCCCAACCTCAACCAGTCTGTAAACCGATTTCAGCTACATCTAAACCAATGTCAGCTATATCAACTACAACTGCTTGTTTCAGGGCTTCAGTTCGATCTAGGAATAGGTTATCTTGAGGTACGAGAGTGAGAATGCTAAGACGTTCTAAAAGATGCCGAACTTTGCCAACTGCGCCCACGATAAACACCTGAGAACCTTTTTCCTGAGCGTCTTTAATGGCAGTTTCGATCGCCAGTGCCGCAGTTTCATCCAAATAAGGAACATCGCTCAGATCCATTACCAAAGTATCGCAACGCTTTACGGATAAATGTTCGCGGGCGATCGTTTTTGCTACTCCAAATAGCATCGGTCCGCCCATATAAAACAAAGACACTCGCCCATCAGCTAAATTGAGCAACTCTTTCTCTTCTAAATTGAGCGGGACGGAATCATCGGCGCTACGAACTGCTTTGATTCTTTGAGCCTGTAAATGACTCAATTGCTCGATTGTCAGCAGGTTAGCAATGAACATCCCTACGCCAGCTGCAACCATCAGATCGAGGAATACCGTCATTAGCAGTACGCCGTACATAATTAAGCTTGATTTCCAAGAAACCTTATGCGCTCGTTTCAAGTAATTCCAATCGAGCATTTCAATTCCCACCGCGAAGGCAATTCCAGCTAAGACAGCCATTGGAATCCTTTCCGCCAGGTCAGCTAGCCATAATACCACAGCTAACATCAGTACTGCACGAATCAAACCAGCTAAAGCTGTCCTAGCACCAACCTGAACGTTAATTACCGTTCCCATCGTCGCACCAGAACCAGGCAGTCCACCGCACAAACCAGCTACCAGATTCCCCACCCCTTGACCGATTAACTCTCGATCTTCGTGAGTCTGGGTACGGGTCATACTGTCAGCAATAACTGAAGTAAGTAAGGCATCAATAGAACCCAACATGCCTAGCATAGCTGCATCGATAAGCATTTGTACGGTTTGAGAGATCGTGAAAGTAGGCATGTAAAGTGTGGGTAGCCCTGACGGAATCTCACCAATCCGTCTCAAATCCATATTTTGGAGTAGGGTAAAGGAAACAACCGTGCCAATCACCAATGCTACTAGTTGCGGCGGGACAAAGTGCTTGATCCGATGAGGCAGGAAGAAAACGATCGTCACTGTCAGCGCTGCTAGACCAGTTTCGGCAGGGTTCAGGTTTAATAGCAACTGAGGGAGGTTTTGTAAGGTTCCTATCAAACCACCTTCGGGAGCTTCATGACCTAGAAATGGCGGAATTTGTAGGATAATCAGAATTGCACCAATTCCAGACATGAAGCCTGAAACGACGCTATAGGGCATGAGGATAATGTATTTGCCCAACCGGAAGACACCAAAGAGAATTTGAAAGACTCCCGATAGCATCACTACCGTAAACGCCATTGCCATACCGTTTTCAGGATTTCTAGCAATCATTGCACTAATAATTGCCGTCATAAATACGGTTGTCGGTCCGGTTGGTTCGGAAATTTGTGTGGGCGTACCACCGAATAAAGAGGCAAAAAAGCCAACGCAGATTGAGCCATAAAGCCCTGCAACTGGTCCCAAGCCAGATGCAACCCCAAATGCCAAAGCTATTGGTAATGAAACAATTGCATTGGTGACTCCACCAAAAATGTCACCGCGTAAGTTCCTAAAATGAATCTTATTTGTTAGTTGCATTGGGTTCATATCCCTTCAGAAAAAGACACTCATTGTCATTCCTTACGGGAAATAAGTTTATAAAATGGCTCCTATCTACTAGGTATATATTTTTTACTTCCGAAGATAGAGGAATGACACTGTTATTATTCTTATATCATTAAACTTTTTGCTAATAAAATCGTTTCAGATTTCTTTAAATTACCAATATTTCTTAATAGCAACGTTGCTGAGTAGCAACAGAAAGGATAGGGTTTGAAAATAATTTCAATTGATAAATAGTATTGAATTTTTTTTCAAGTCAAAATTCAAAAGCTAACAGTCAAAATAATATTGAAATGGTATTTTTGTATTTTTCTATACTTATTTGAGTGCGAAGGTATAACGTTATTTCGCACAAAGACGCATTCGCGTTCACGAAGTGTAGCGAAGCGTTAGCGTTGCCGAAGGCTAGAGGCGAAGTAGCTTCTCGTAGAATAGGCACATAGAAAAGCACTAGAAATATTTTTCTAAGCATCCAGTTTTCTACTACGAACCCCATGAATTTTTAAGGCATCACTGAGGGTAGGACAATAATTAGGTAAGCCAAAGCTACTGGGATTGACAACGTTTTGGTAAGTAAAATAGCGATATTGCAAGCAAAATCTGTCCCATTCTGCCATTTGAATGCGGAATAAAACTATAAATAAATTAGTCAGTGATAAATATAGAGGAATGCGAAAGTAAATCTTTGTATTTAGATATCTACAAATTTCTTCTATAGTCTGGTTAGCGGTTAATAGTTCTTGTCCTAAAACAAAGTGAGTAGTGAGTGGTGAGTAGTGAGTAGTGTTTATTTCTAACTTCTGGCTTCTGACTTCTGACTTCTGTTGGAGATTTTCAATCAGATATTTGACGATTTGAGCAACATCTCTTCCGTGGATGAAGTGAAAGCTGCCTTCTGTTTTGAAAAAACGGGCAATGTTAATCCACTTAGCCACATCGGGTAAGCCAGCAGAAAGGTGGGAATAGGGTTTTCGAGCGTCGCCTCCTAAAACTAAAGTAGGAAAGAGAACGGTGATTTTAGGCGCGATCGCTAATTCTGGTAATCTACTCAAAGTTTCGTATTTAGAACGAATATAATCTATCCCGATTGTGCCTGCTTCTTTTAACAACTTATTTTGACGATCCAAAACACTAGCTGTAGAAAAGTAAATCACCTGCTGGCACTTTTGCGGATCGAGTAGATTTAATAACTGAATTGTTTTATTAACATTAATTTCAAAAGTATGTTCACCACCCCAAACAGTAGCTACTAATACAGCAACATCAATTGTTTTCAGCAAGTCAGCAAACTGCTCGATATTAGCTAAATCGCCCTGTAATACTTTTACACCAGGGCGAATGATAGTATCTATTTGTAGTTTCTGAGGATTTCTAACTAATAAATACAGTTCGCAGTCAGTTTCTTGAATTAAAATCTCAGAAATATAGTGACCGATGCAACCACTAGCGCCAGTGACTAAAATTCTCATGGTTAGTGGCTGGTGGCTGGTGGCTGGTGGCTGGTGGCTCGACTGAGAATGTGTTAAATTATACATATATTTTTTTATTATACTGAAATGAGCCTTCATAGTTATCAAGATCTCAAGGTTTGGCAATTTGGAATCGATTTAGCTGTTTTAGTTTATCAGTTGACTCAAGTTTTTCCAAAACAAGAGACGTATGGATTATCATCTCAACTACAACGTGCAGCTGTATCTGTTACTTCTAACATTGCAGAAGGTGCAGCAAGAGATTCAACAAAAGAATTTTTACACTTTCTATCAATTACACTTGGTTCTTTAGCAGAACTGGAAACTCAGTTAATTTTGGCACAACGATTGGCATATCTGGGCGAACATGATTTACAGATTCTTTTATCAAAGACTTCTGAGATTGGAAGGATGGTTAGAGGTTTGCAAAAATCTTTAAAAGCAAAACTCTAGCCACCAGCCACTAGCCACTAGCCACTAATATCTAATTTGCTTTGCCGTCTCAAAGAAGAATCTTACGTTCTCTTCTGGAGTATCAGGTAAAACACCATGACCCAGATTGAGAATATGTCCTCTTGTCCCTGCTTTTTTCACCGTATCGTAAATGCGATCGCGGATAAATTCTTGAGAACCAAATAATACGCCAGGATCGAGATTTCCCTGCACGCCAATTTTGTCACCCAATCTTGCCCGTGCATCTGCCATGTCTACAGTCCAGTCTACGCTGATTAGGTCTGCACCCGATCGCGTCATCCTTTCTAATAAACCCGCACTTTCAGCTACCAAAAGAATTAGGGGTGTATCGGGATGGGTTTGTTTGACTTGTCGGAACACCCGTTGTTGATAGGGTAAAGCAAAAGTTTCGTAATCTTGAGGTGAAAGTTGACCTGCCCAAGAATCGAACATTTGTACGACTTGAGCGCCGCAGTCAATTTGGTAGCGGGCGTAAACTGCGATCGCATCTGCTAATTTCTCTAACAGTTGATGCAAGATCGTTGGGTTAGAAAACGCCATTCCTTTAATAATGGAATAGGTTTTAGAGGCTTTTCCTTCCACTGCATAAGCTGCAAGCGTCCACGGCGCACCGACAAAGCCTAAAACCGTGGCTTGATTTCCAACTTCAGCTCGGAGTGCCTGTAATATTTCTTTAATAAAAGGTAAGGATTCTGCTGGCTCCAGGCTATGCAAAGCCTCAATCTGCTCGGAAGAGCGAATTGGCGAGTGAATGATTGGTCCCTTGCCTTCAGCTATATCCATATCAATGCCGACACCTGGCAGTGGCGTGACAATATCGGAAAACAGAATCACGCCATCTGGTTGAAAAGCTCTCCAGGGTTGCAAGGAAACTTCGATCGCTACTTCGGGAATTTCCGACCGCTCTCGAAATGAGGGATATTTCTCGCGTAAATCTCGATACGCTTTCATATAGCGACCTGCCTGCCGCATCATCCATACTGGCGGGCGGTCTACTTCTTCTCCACGAGCAGCCCGTAGCAAGTGGGGAACCTGGGTTGCAACAACCATTGAATGCGCCTTGTCACTGTGAATCTTCGTTCTCACATAATACCGTGGAATGTTCTCGCCTGATACCGTGCATCGTGGATGTTCTCGCCTAATGCCACACCGCGTAGAATATAAACAAGAACTCCGATTCGCTTGCCGCTTGCCATGCCACGTCTACAAGAGATAGGTAGATTTAAGGGAGCTGCTAACTTAAGTTTTGGATATTGTCTTGGCTCAAAAATATCTTGGTTCAAAAATATGTCAGCGTTTGACGAGTATATTCATGTCTGTTTAGTTTGATTTTGTAAAAATCTAATTAATTGATTTTAGTTTAAATAAGTTAATCAAACTTCATGTAATTCCTTCTTTGAGATCCAACAATGGTTTTATTTTGGCTGGCGTAGTATATTTCATTACTACACATTTCATTGTTCGTTATGTCGTGAATGAAATTATATGTTTATCGTGTCTAGATAGAAACAGTAAGAAATAATGCAATAGCGGCGATCGCCAAAATAGACAATTTGCTAGAGTAGTAAAATTTACCAGCAAGAAAAAGCGAGATCTAAATACTAAGGCATAAGTAATATTGCCCCTACCTCCGAAAATATACTTCTTTAGATAGACAGGACAAATCTACAAGCAAAACTCTCAGTAGAGATACTGAACTCTATTATTCGCTATACCTGTAAATATAGTATCCGTGGTCTGCTCACTAAAGAAGACAGTATTTTTGAACGCTGTTAGAGGAAAAGAATATGTATAATAAGGCTGACTTTTTGAAACAGCACGTAGCGCAAACGCAAATTGTACGGGAAGTAAAGTTGAGACAAGAGACTGTAAACGAAACAAAATCTCCTCAATTTAATACGTCCGATTTGCTCATGCTCTTAGGTCCAATTGGCTTTATTACAGGTTGGACAATCCTATTTTTAATGCTTTCTAAAATTGGTATTGCGGCGCGAGATGAAATCTTTTTTACAATTAAACGTTTTCAAAAAGTTCCTTGCCGCAACTGTCAATATTTTTCTAATAATCCCTATCTTAAATGTGCCGTCAACCCCGATGCAGTGTTAACAGAAGAAGCACTTAAATGCTCTGAATACAGACCAGGAGAAAAGATTGAAGAATTAGATGATGAACACTAGTAAAAAAAGGCAGAAGGGAATAATATTCATTAAATTTACTTTCTAGTTGAACTCAACGATCTAATTATTTCTACCATACTACACTAGAGTTTTGTTCGCTCTTGTTGTATTAATAACTGCTGCGATCGCGTTCTAAGTCGTAAATTACTTTTTCTACACACCAGTTCATCGAACGGTTAGGATTTTTTCTCTTAACTTGAGAGATTAATCTCATTGCTAATTCGCGATCGCTATGCAATAATTCCATCATTCTAAGCAAAAGTAAGCGATCGATTTGCCTAGCATCAGACGCACTGCAATTATAAGCTTGGGGTTCATGTTTTGGTAGATTAGAAAATAAGGATGACGGCTGCAATTGTTGCAATTTTTCCCAAGCGCGTTTACCGTTCACATCATCTTTTTGTTCGTAGAAAAGCTTAATAGCTACTTGATAATCTCGTATAGCTTTTTGTTTCTCTCCCAAATCTGAGTATGTAACAGCACGATTGTAGTAAGCTTTGGCATCTGTAGAATTAAGCTGCAAAACTTGCGTATAATCAATAATAGCGCCTTGATAATCTTTCAGTTGGCGATAAGCGTTACCTCTTGCTACATAAGATTCTGTATATTTGGCATCGATTTTGAGTGCTGTAGTAAAGTCTAAAATTGCAGCTCGAATTCCGCCTAATTTAAAGTAAATAATTCCTCGATTATGATATGCTTGGTAGTGTTTAGTCTCTATGTGTATGACTAAGTTAAAATCGGCGATTGCGTCTTCGTAATCTCCCTGTTGAGCTTTTTGCAATCCAAGATTGAATAAATACTCAGTATTACGAATAGAATTAGTTAGATTAGAATACTGCATTGGAATAATTCCTTATATTTTTTATATATCTCTCTGCTTACTATATTTCCCAAATAGTGACTTCAATCGCTAAGTTTTTTTCTAAAAATACTCATACAATCGCGGCTTTTAAAGTAAAATCCAAGTTTGGGTAGGCATTGCCTACCCTACTATATTTTTATAAGATTTTTCTCATAATACACATGCGATCGCATCTTTCTAAGCATTACATATTGAAGTTACATAAACAAAATACTGGCAATCGCTATTTTGACTTTTGATTTTTGACTTTTACTTTTGACTTTTAACTTACTTAATACTTGCCATAATCGCGCTGCAAATCAAAAAGGACTTTCTCGGCATACCACTGAATTGACCTGCCAGGGCTGCGGTCTTTTGCTGCACTGAGAAGTCTATTTGCTGCTTGGCGATCTCCATGTAACAACAGTAAAAGTTTTTTTTGGAGCGGACGGGGAACTTTTTCTATTCTAATGGCACTATCGTTATCTCCACTTCTTTCGCTATTATACGATTGTCGGCGACGCGGCGATGAAGATGGCGTAGTTTTGCCACGGTTGCTTGGCTGCGTCCACCTGAGTCGGCGACGAGATTGTTGAGAACGATAATAAGCAAACATTAATCCGAATACGATCGCAAATACAATTACTACTCCTAGTAATATAAAAACTCTGTTCATGAATATGAGGGGAATAGTGAATAAACTAAATTGGTACTGCGGATAGACAACCACGAATCTTCTGTATTTATAGTTCCCTAACTGTTACAAAACTTACTTTTAGATATCGTATCGATACTTAAAGCTTCTATGAATTTTTTTAAGAGAAATAACTTCTCGTGGCTACCACAACTGAATTCTCAGGTATGGATTTTGGCGAGCGGTCGCTTCCTCTCAAACGTAGGCACGGGGTTTACCCTGTTTTACGCTCCAATCTTTTTCGTCAATCAAGTGGGCTTGTCTGCTACTGCTGTTGGCTGGGCACTGGGTAGTGCTTCGATTTCTGGAGTTGTGGGACGAATTTTAGGAGGAGCATTTTCAGACTCAAAATTTTGGGGTCGTCGCCCCACTCTTTTACTGTCAGCAGCGATTTCTGCGATCGCCAGTTTCGTCCTTGCCATCACTCCAAATTTCACCATTCTAGTTATTGGCAACTTACTAGTAGGACTGGGACAGGGCTTGTATTGGCCCGCCACTGAAGCTGTTGTTGCCGATGTGACATCTCCCGACCAACGCCGCGAGGCTTACGCCGTGACTCGCTTAGCCGACAATCTCGGTTTGGGGATGGGGATTGTTTTTGGTGGAGTTTTGATTGGTACGACAGGGGCTTATCGAGCCTTATTTATTCTGGATGGATTATCTTTTTTGATCTTCTTAGTCGTAGTCTACTTTGCGATCGCCGAAACGCGACCGCAGGAAAATCGAACTGGAGCATTTACTCCTGGTAGTTGGCAGACAGCCTTAAGCGATCGCAGTCTATTAGTATTTGCGATCGTTAATATTATCTTTACAACTTACATTGCTCAGCTACATAGCGCCCTACCCCTTTATCTGAAAAATTTTGTCCCAGCTGGTAGCGGGGGTCAAAGGTTTACCGACACCACAATCGGCATCTTATTTGGTTGGCATATGGTGGTGGCAATTATGACTCAGTTACCCGTAGCGCGGGCTTTAAAACGTTTTTCCCATCCTCAAGCTTTAACAATCTCTGCTTTGATGTGGGCTTTGGGCTTCCTCTGTATCTGGGTGACAGGTACAGTTGTGACTGGTCAAACCGCCTGGGCGATCGGAGCTTTGAGTCTACTGGCGATCGCCACCGTTGCTTACACGCCTTCTGCTTCCGCATTGATTACCGATCTCGCACCTCCAGCTCAAATTGGCGTTTACTTTTCGATTAATTCTCTATGCTGGGCAGCAGGATATTTAATCGGACCACCATTAGGCGGTTGGGCATTAGACCAGACAGACGCGATCGCAGACAATTTTTGGTTAGGCTCAGCCCTTAGCGTGGCAATCGTTGTGGGGATTTTGCAGTATTTACGCCGTTTATTGGGGAGTAGGGAGTCGGGGAAGAGAGCTGAGGGGGCAGGTGAGCAGGTGGGCAGGTGAGCAGGTGAGCAGGTGAGCAGGTGGGCTTTGTGTGCAACTACCAATTACTACTCTTTACTGATAACTGACAACTGATAACTGATAACTGTAATCAGGGGAAATACGCAGGGCAAAAGTTCAACCGGAAGAATAAAATTAATTGCCTTCTAATTAGGTCTTGAAGTAGCTGCGATTCCAGCTAAATTGATGTATTTGCTCAAGTCAAATACAAAATTTTTCATGCCTAAAACGGTAAGTATTTATTCGCCTGTCTGCAACTTTGCTGTATCTTGCCTGAAATGAAATTCGTAGTTAAGTATCAATTCAACTCCTGGTTGCCGCAACTGAATTCCCAAGTTTGGATGTTAGGAATTGGTCGGTTTATTTTTCAATTAGGAATTGGCTTTACCCTGTTTTATATGACAATATTTTTTGTCAATCAGTTAGGGTTTTCTGCCACTAGTGTTGGTTTAGCTTTAGGAAGTGCATCAGTTGCAGGAATTGTGGGTCGGTTGGTAGCAAGTTCTTTATGCGATTCGTCCCTAGGTGGTCGCCGCCGGACTCTATTGCTTGCCGCTACGTTATGCGCGATCGCCGCCGCCATCTTAGCAGCAACAAATAGTTTTTTGATTTTAGTTATCGGCAATCTATTGATGGGGTTTGGACAGGGTTTGTACTGGTCTACTATTGATACAGCGATCGCCGATTTAATTTCTCCCTCACAGAGCCAAGATACTTTCGCCGTCATGCGAGTCATGGACTATGTAGGGTTAGGCATAGGGCTTCTTCTTGGTGGAGAGATTATTGGTTTAACAGGAGCTTACAGAGCGTTGTTTTTGTGCAACGCTATGGGATTTGTTTTCTTCTTCATGTTGATATATACAAAAGTTGCGGAAACTTACCAACCGCAGCAATCGAGGGGACGAATTAAGAGTCCTTGGATAGCAGCATTAAGCGATCGCCGCCTTTTGATCTACGCGATCGCCAATACAATTATGACCATCTATGCCTCGCAGTTCCAAGCCGTACTGCCTTTGTACTGGAAAAACTTCGCTGGCGCAGATGGCACTATCGAGCAGGGATTTTCCGCAACTACAATTAGTATCTTGTTTGGCTGGCACGTACTTTTGGCGATCGTCTGTCAATTGCCAATTACCCGTGCTTTGAAGCGTTTGAGTCCATCTCAGGCAATGATCTTTTCTGCAACAATGTGGGCATTGGGCTTTATTGCCATTTGGGTCATGGGTACTGCGCCATCAATTCGCCTCGGCTGGGCGATCTTAGCAACAGAAATTTTTGCGATCGCCGCTGTGTCTCTCACTCCTGCTGCTGTATCGATTGTGAATAGTTTAGCCTCTCCTTCACAACGCAGCACTTACTTCACGATCAACTCTCTATGTGGTTCGGTTGGTTACATTATCGGTCCCCCTTTGGGAACTTGGATATTAGACCAGTCGCCTCAGATGGCAGATAGATATTGGCTGTTGTTGGCTGCAAGTGCAGTCATGACCATCGGAATTTTGCAATATCTCCATCGTTTGTTGAAATTTAAATAGTGAGTAGTGAGTAGTGAGTAGTGAGTAGTGCGTGAAACAATTTTAGATTTTGGATTTTCGATTTTGGATTGTCTTGCTCCCTCAGCTTCCCCAGCTCTTTTTCTTACCCTAGCTCCCAGCCCCTATAATCGAAGATTTAGGTGAGGTGCGTTCAATTAGGAGCGGTCGCCTTTAAGATCGCTGTACTTGAAGTTTAAACGATTCCAATTGCTTAATTTTCTTTGAGGCATTTAATACCTCAACACCTACAACATTCCCGTCTTTGTCATAGTCGAGGATTACGCCAGGTTCTACCTCGTCGCTTTCATCAATCGGTGCTTCTCCCCAGTTAATCGCTAGGGCATCTACTTCTGAGTCATAGTGAGCTTTCATTAGTTTGTCTCCAATATTTATTAATTTTGCTAGTCACGTATACTGTTATTACTATCTTAGGTTGAACGCGATCGTTAATTGCAACGTGCAGTAGTTGCAGTTTACCGTTATGCTTGAACAATCATCTTTCACGGTTTGAAAGTAAATGACTTGTTTAACTTTTTTGTTTTCATGAGTCGTTCCAGGTAATGAGTTAAGCCACATTGCCACACACGCAGCAGGATTAAGTGCTTTATCAGCTTCTATTATGTGGATTAGCCTATTTCTCAAGTCAAATTGCCCTTTATGTCAGCGTCCGACTGAGAAAGTATTCTGTGTTGATTGCACGAGACAGTTACAACGCTGTCAACTTAGCGATCGCCAGATTCCTGCGACAACTGAACTACCTGTATTTGCCTGGGGAACATATGGAGGAACGCTCAAACGGGCGATCGCTGCCCTAAAATACGACAAAAAAACTCAAATTGCTCAACCGCTAGGGTTTTGGCTTGCCGAATCTTGGTTAAATCTTCCATCTATCTCAAACCAACCAATTGTCACCCCAATTCCGCTACACGCTACCAAGTTAAAAGATCGCGGCTTCAACCAAGCCGAACTATTAGCACGGAGTTTCTGCCAGGTAACGGGGCTAAAACTGCGATCGCAAGGATTAGCGCGCGCGCGCCACACTGTCCGCCAGTTTGAATTATCTGGAAAAGAGCGAGAGCAAAATTTAGCTGGAGCCTTTCAAATAGGATCGGATTTTCTTCACCGTCGTCCCGTGCGTCCAGTTTTAATCTTAGATGACATCTATACAACTGGCTCAACCGCTCGCTCAGCCGCCCAAACGTTACGTCAGGTAGGAATTGAAGTTTGTGGAGTTGTGGCGATCGCCGCTGCTTTGCAAAGAAAGGGCTAGAAATAACAAATTCTATTTACCCAAAACTTTAACTATGCCAATACCACCAAAGTAGAGCGCCAGCACTGCGCCCGCAAGCAGAGATTGAGTCATCGGATCGGTAGAGGGTGTTAATACCGCTCCCAGCACTACTGCACCTAGAAAGACGAAGCGCCATCCCGACAACATTTTGGCAGACGAGACAATGCCTAATAAGCCGAGTAAGGTTTGAATAATAGGAATTTGAAACGCCAAGCCGATGCTGAACATGAATAGTAAAACAAATTCAAAGTAGCGATCGATCGACCACAGTTGTTCTACTACATCTGCTCCATAGCTGATGAAGAAATTTAAAGCTGCGGGAATCAATACTAGATAAGCAAAGGCTAATCCGACTCCAAATAGTACGCTAGAACCTAAAACGATTGGTGCAATCAAGCGGCGTTCGCGGCGCGTCAATCCTGGCAAAATAAACTGAACGATTTGGTACAGTATGAACGGACTCGCTACTAGTAGACCACTGTAGCCTGCAACTTTAATCGAAACAAAAAAGTATTCACCTGGAGCTAGTTGCAGAAACTTAACTCCCTGTGCTGGCACTTCTAATAATCTGACAATCGGTTTGACAGCAATAAAACAGCCGATAACTCCTATGACTACAGCAATTAGGGCATAGAAAATTCGCTGTCGCAACTCCTCTAAATGCTCGAACAGGGACATTTCCACTTCGTCAGGCAGTTCGTTCAGATAAGAATCTTTCTCTTGAACCGCTGGCTCGATGTCATTGTTTGCACCTGTTTGAGATGCAGTGTCAACTTCAGAAGGTGGTGTCATTACTCAAGCCGTTTCCAAGTCCGATCAATATTGTATCGTGTGAGGGGCTAGGGGCTAGGGGAACTAGGGGAAGAAGAGAGCTGCTCTTGAGCTGGGGGAGCAAAAATAACACTAACCACACCCTACACCCTATTCGGTGCTGATAACTGATAACTGAAAAAGCGATCGCTAGGTCAAATGTCACTTGTTGGTGACTATGATAGCTTGTCACTAGGCAGTGACTTAAATGATTTCGATCGCGCAAAGACAAGCCAGCGCCGTGCGGGGGTTCCCCCCGTTGTAGCGACTGCCGTGCGACTGGCGTAGCAGAGGCGCAAAGTGTTGCTCGTAGAATGAGCGCGAAGGGTAAACGAAATGAAGAAAATCTGTTTAAATTTAGAAGTTTACACTTATCAGATCGATTTTATCGGTCATGTAAATAATTCTGTCTATCAGCATTGGATGGAAATTGGACGGACTAAGTTATTAGAAGCAGTAGGAATGCCAATTCACGCGATCGCAGAACGTGGCTTTGTTCCCGTATTAGTTCATACAAATATTACTTACAAAAACCCTCTCTATTTGGGCGATACAGTTCAGATGGAATTATGGCTTTCTGAGCTGAGATCTGCGTCTGCGATCGCGAACTTTCATTTTTATAATGGGAAAAATCTCTTAGTAGCAGAAGCGCAACAAAAGGGATTATTTGTGGATACAGCAACAAAGCGTCCCCGTAGGTTGCAACCAGATGAAAGAGAATTATTTATTCCTTATGTAACTTCACTATCTAGAACATCTAATTGATGTAAAAACAAATGACAAATGACAAAGAAAGAACAATCTTATAAACCAGTTAAAGTGGCAATATCAGTAGGCATTTGTGGATGTACTTCAGAATATTTAGCAACTAATTGAGAAACTTGCGGATTATATAACCGCAAATAATTCCAATAGTTACCAAATACTTGTCGTACGTATCCTTGAGTTTCGCCAAAAGGAATCGATTCGACAAATTCATCGGGATCTTGAGTATCGAATCGCTTCAGCCATTTTTCTACGTTACTCCAGCCAGCATTGTAACTCGCGATCGCCAATAACGAGTAATTATCAAACCGATTGTGAGTATAATCCATATACCAGGTTCCCAGTTGAATATTATCTTGGGGATTCTCTAAGTTGTATTTAGGCACGTTAATTTTTTCTGCTATATACTGAGCCGTACCAGGCATCACTTGCATTAATCCTACTGCTCCAGCTACAGAATGAATTTGCGCTTCAAAACGGGATTCTTGACGGATTAAAGCAGTAACTAGTAAGGGATTGAGTTGATGCTGTTGCGCCCAGGTTTGAATTAATGGTAAATAGGGAAAAGGATAGCGAGCTTGCCAATAGCCTAACTGTTTGCTTAATTCTTGATATTCTGCTTTTTCTGTAGGAATATCTCGATCCTCTAAAGTAGAAATTTTATTGATTCCAATCAGATTTTCTCCTTTAGCTAAATGCATCAAACCATCTGTAAATTGTTCCGCTACAGTTGGCTTTTCTGAGTTATTATATTCTGTTTGCCACAATGCTAAAGCATCTGAATCTTGCCCTAGTTGATAGAGTTCCTTTAAAGCAGGAGAACCAGCAGGTAGTACGAGACGCTGAGGCGATGAGAATTCGGGAGTCATCTGGCGTACGGTTTTGAAATTACCGACATCCAAGCCTAAAATTGTCGCCGATCGCCATGCATAATAAGACTGCGGAAACTTACTCAAAACGGATTCAAAAGCAGTTTGAGCCTCTTCATTTTTGCCCAATTTTTGCGCCCATTTTCCTACCCAAAAACCTGCTCTAGGTGCGAGAATATTTTCAGGGTTGCGTTGGGGAATTACTTCTGCCCATGTCGCTGCGGCTTGATAATCTTTGTTAGCGGCTTTCTGTTGTGCGACTTGCCAACGGTATTCAGCGGCGGCGGCTGAATCACCATATTTATCTAACAATAATTGTCGGGCTTTGGCAGCAGATTGTTTGCTGTTAAGGCTGTCAAGTAAATTTGCTTTTGCTACCAATGCTTCCCCTGCTTGTTTGGGAAAATTATTGACAATTCGATCTAAGTATGCAGTTGCTTCTGCTGGTTTGGAGATCCGCGCCAATCGCATCAGCGCCATCCCAGATTCTTCAGCGTTGGGAAAGGCGGCTAATAGCTGTTTGTAGATAGAAATAGCCTGCGATTGTTTGGTACTCAGTTGCAACCCTCTCCCCCAGCGATAGAGATTGCGGGGGGTACGCGGCGACTTTGCATAGGCTACAGCAGCTTTACCATATTCTCGATTTTCCCAGTACGCTTGGGCAACTGTTTCCCAATTTGGGGGATTGAGTTGCGCCGCTGATTGACTGACTAAGTTATCTAAGATGGGAAGGATTCCCGAATTCTGGTAGTCGTGTTGTGCTAAGAGTAGCTGCAATCGTGGCTGTTGAGGATTTTTTTGCAGCAGGGAACGAGCAATTTCTAGACTGCGGGGATGACTGGGAAATAAAGCGATCGCTTCTTGCCAATATTGCGGTTCGTTTTTCCCTAGTACGAATAAGGCTTCTGCTGCTACCGGATTTTGAGGATAGCGCAGGCGTAAATCTTGCCAAGCAGCTTGACTTGCCTTATCTTCTGTCAAAGAATACGCTTGGGCGCGTTTGAGGGCGATATGAGCCGCCAGTTCGGGATAATCTTTTTCTAAATCTTGCAAAACCGCGATCGCTTTTTCCCCTTGCCGTTGTATGATGAGATCGCTGGCTAAAAGATAGCGAGCGCGGCTGCGATCGCGAGAATTAGATTGTTGCGCGAACTTTTGCAATTGTGACGCTCTTTCGGGTGCAGAAAGCAATACTAACGACAGAACTCCCGAATTTGGATTATTTAAGTTATTTTTTTCTTGCGGTCTAAGTAGAGCAATTCCATTTTCTCGGTAATTACTGTAATTAGCAACTATCAGCGGTACGCCCAGTAAAGCAATAAATAGGCATACCCCAGCGGCAAGAGCATAAGATCGTCGCTGCAACATAAAGATTAAGTTTAGTGAACCTGAAGTTTAGATTAAATCTCTGCCAATCTAGCACTCTCGGTTAGCAAATGGCTGCTGCGATCGCCCTTAATTTTTCTTCTCGTTTGATTCAAAGATTACTCATTGAGCGAGATAGGGAAGCTGAGGAAGCTGGGGGAGCAAATTATTAGTGAGTAGTATGCCGTAGTATCTGTAAAAAAGTTGGGCAGCCAATTTTCTGGCTGTTCGACTAAACGGATATCAAACTGTTCTGCGATCGCCTGCGCCATCAACGGTTCTAGATACAAGATTGGTTCTACAACCGATCGCAATTCTTCAGGAACCCGCCAACTCTCAACCGTTCAACTTGCCAACCAAGATAATTAGCCACCCGCCACAAAGCTTGTGTGTCTGCCGTGTAACGCGGAGTTAGTATGAGTGTTGGCATCAGTTACAACTTGACTAAAACCCCTGGTTCTTTTTGGATCGGGATCGCATCTAATATATCGAGCTGAGAACAGTATTTTAGATCTTCATGGCAGTCTAGACGTAACAACCGCTGACCGTGACTGGCTTGATGCATTAGCTCTAATAGCTTATCCTGCCATTGAGTAAATAGCGCGATCGCGCCAATAACTTCATCGTTACCAGCAATTTCTTCAATTGGTAAGCTAGTCTTCTCCCATAAACTATGGGCGATCGCTCCCGCACAAACTGTATCTTCTAATGAAAAACTGCCTTCCCATCCAGAACCGACAATCCATATTGTTTCTGGTTGTTTTTCTAATACATACTTTACTATCGCTGCCCGATTGATTAAAGCTGCTGCCATCACAGTTGGGGCATTTTCGATCTTTTGCAGGGCGCGAGTACCATTTGTCGTACTAATAAATAAACGTCTACCTTCAACTCTTTCTGGAGTACAGTCGAGGGGAGAGTTTCCCATGTCAAAACCTGCAACTTTTCCTCCGCCTCGTTCTCCCGCCCGCAGTCGTTTTTCTGGCGACCATTTATCGCTGATGTGCATGAGTTGCTCTAGATCGCTGAATACTTGAACGGCTTCGCCGCCAGCAGCTAGAACGGTTGCTATGGTAGACGTGGCTCTGAGTACGTCTACGGCGATCGCACAATCTGGATTACAATCTCCAGGTACTAGTTCTGGAGTGTGATAGACGTATAGCTTCACGGGGGAGTGCCCTATAATTTTAAATTTAATCTAAGCTTCCGCAATCTTACCAAAGATTGTTTAACTATTACCTTTGTTTATTTGAAGTTTTGACAAGCGATCGCGCCTAGTGACTTAATTCTGCACTTGTGCGATCTGCATCGCAGCTAATTGTAGGTGAAATCAACACTCAGATCTATATTTTTTTGATAAACCATTTAGTTTTTACAATATCTTCTATCAGAAATTCCTATGTATAGTCATACTAGATCGTTCGCGAACAATGGGCGCTTTTCTAGTAGGTGAACATTGCCCACCCTACAGTTGAATTTCTACACTTAAATTTCTGAAGGATGCCACAAATATTCCCGTAAGTTAACTTTTTCTGCTAAATTGAATTTTACTCCTTCTTGTTCGAGCAGAGATTTTTGCAAGTAATCTGCACCATTTCGTAGAGGTGAATAGGAGATTTCTCCTTTTGCATTAATCACTCGATGCCAGGGAATGTCGGAGTCTTTATCGACGCGATAGAGAGCATATCCAACTAGACGAGCTTTACCATATAAATTGGCTAAATCTGCTATCTGTCCGTAAGTCGCTACTTTTCCTCTGGGAATTTGGCGTACTATGTTGTAGATGATATTGTAGGTAGACACTTGGTAGTGAGTAGTGAGTAGGGAGTAGTAGGGGCGGGTTTACCAAAAGACTTGGCTACGAAAAGAAATTTCGGGTGAACCCGCCCGTACAGTGAGTAGTGGAAATACCAATAACCAATAACCAATAACCAACATCTACTGAGGAAAAACATCAATAATTTGATTTAGATTCATGCCATAAAATTCATCGCGGTGTGTTAGTCCTGATAGTTCCCACAAAAACACGCCTCTAGCACCTAAATTAAAAGCTTGTTCTGTCCAGTTGCGATAAATTTGAATTCTTTCTTTTTGTAATGCCGTAGCCGAAAGAGGAGAACGATCTGTATCTGATTGACGGCGACACCATCCCATTTCTCCCACATACCAAGGTTTGCTACCGAATACAGCAGCACGAGATTTTATCCATTCTTCTCCCATTTTGATGTAGCTTTCTGGAGTTTGAGGTCGTTCTGATTGTAGTAAATGATCCCAGCCACGGCGATCGCGAAATTGTCTACCGCACTCATTAGGCTTGTTAAATTCTACTGCTTCATGGGTATACATATGAATGCTGCCCATTGCCAAGTTACTATCCGGCGTAAAAAGATTAGTTTTTAGATCGATGCCTTCATAGTACTGGCTTTCATTTTTGAGGTATTTTAATTGTAAATCCACAGGCGAGTGCAGCCAGCCTTCTTCACCTGTCGTAATATTGACCTTTGGTAAACTTTTTTTAATAAAATTAGCTTGACGATTTAACCAGTCAGCTACTATTTGATGAGAATATAAATTGTTTTGAGTTTTTTGATTTTCTATACTATAGTGACTCTTGCCTCGTGGCTCGTTCATAATATCGATAATTAACACTTTGGGATGTTTTTGGCAGGCTTGAATTACTGGGTAAATATGAGCTTGAAATAGTTTTTCAATTGCTGGCACAGTATAAAAATCCAGACTGTATTTTAGATAGTATTCTTCATCCTTTTTATTGCAATAAGCGTCAAACCATTCTTCTTGGTTAATCCGGTTGACCCATTCTAAATATCTCAGAATACCACCGTACTCAATCCAATAGTTGGCTAAAACGGGAACGAGATAAAATTCCATTTCAGCTAAAGATTGCATTATCGCGTCCAAAGTCTCAAGTACCCGACGATCCATCTGCTGGGCTGTAATCCACAACATGGCATCAAAATGAAATGGTCGATTTCCTTTCTGATAGCTTGTAGAAGGGTAATTATTACCAGCAAGAAATCGAATGGCATTAATCTTACTGCGATCGCGCAATCTTGCTAATCCTAGTTCGTCTCGAAGATATCTACGAATAGTTTGATGTAGATTACCCCGAGGATTGTTCTTCACTTTTCGATAGCTTTCCGTCAATAAATAGAAAGCATTAATTCCATACAACGATTCGGAAGTTGCACTATGAGCCGGAAGTAACCGAGTCGAAAATGCTCCCATTGATGCATACGATACAGATTTAATTAACTGTCTTCTGGTTAATTTCATACTAAAGTGAGTAGTGAGTCGATTCGTAGTGAGTAGTGGTACTTGGTAATTAACTAACCATTTGCCACCAACCACTAATCGCTCTTCACTGATAACTGATAACTGATAACTGATAACTGATTTCATGGCGATACTGGTTCTGTAGGGGGTGGAAGTATTTCTGTTTCTGCCTTTTTCTGAGAACCAAAGGTATACCAAATCTGGGCTTCAAAACTACCACCAAATTCAGTTAGATTTTTAAAACCACCTACTGACAAAGTTAAGTTGTCATTTGCACCCCAGCGTAACTGTCCGCCAATTTTGGAAAAATCTTCATTATCTGATTCTCGCAAGCGATAGATACCGTAGAATTGCGTTGCTAAGGCAAATCGACGCAATACATCAACGCTGAGTTCTCCAGTAAGGCGAAATTCATCGCTAGACGAACCGAAATAATCGCGATAGCCGACTTCTACCGTACCGTAACCAAAACGCTGTTTGCCGACTTGAAAACCGCGACTGACGGGCAAACTCACTTCTATACCAACGTCTTGATTTCCAGCCCCAGAGGGGTCATCGTCGGCATCGTAACCTAAAGGCACGATCGCATTACCTTGCAAAGCTATTGCCCAGTAAGGATCGCGATTGAAGCGCCAGCGCAGTCCTACTTCTTGCGGTGCAAAGCCTGCGTTGGTTCCCCTATCTTCATCCTCATCATTTCTCGACCAAGCAAAGGGAGATTTGAAAATGAAGGTCAAATTGTCTTGTAAACCGTGTTCTAAATAAAACTGAATTTCTTCTTTGTGAAAAGTATCGGTGTCGAAGTTGCTGTAGCTGAGGGAAGTGAAGTTAAAGTTTTTTGGTTGAGTAAACCCTCCAGCTAAACTTGGCAATGCTTCTGCGATCGCGAGTACTCCACCTATTACCAATGTCGCGATCGCTCCTTTGAGGTGCTTTACCCTAAAGCCCATTCTCCCTCCTGTATGACTCCTTTAAAAGTCTTTGCGGCATCTAGGGCATTATAGGGATTATTCTTGTACAAACCGTAGTGCATTAAAGAAAACTTATCTAGTCCCATGTCTGAAACCGTTTTCAACCACCTCGGTTGCGCCATCACAGCAAAGTCTCGCGTCACCGTATCAGCACGACCTCCATTCGGGTGAGACTCTTTGATAGAAGGTTCGTAGTGCGATACCATGAGGGACTTACGGTATTTGGCAAAAACTTCACAACAGAGTCGGATTTGTTCGGGATTACCTGGATCGGAGCGCTGGAGTTCTGGGTTAAATTCTCCTGCTGGTCTGGGTCGCATCGATTGAAAGGCAACGCCATCCATCTGGCGCATCATGTCGGCAAAAGGGGGAATCATGGTTCTACCACTACCCCGATTGGGAAAATCAAACGTGACAATCCACCCACCCCAACTGGGGGCTACCCAAGCATTAGGCAACTGACGCTTAATAACTGCCCTCGCCCGCAAGAGGTTTTGCATCAGTTTTTGATAGTATTTTTCAGTTTGGGTATTATAAGTATCTGCGGGGACGCGCCAGTAGGAAAATTCAGTTGCTAGCGTCCAGTAAGTCTGTCTGCCTTTAGGATTGGCTTTGCGGACGTATCCAGCCAATTCTTCCAGGTCTTCTAAGTATTGTTGGGAAATGTGATAATCTCCCGTAGGTAGCTGAGTATCATCTTCCCAGGTGATGACTTGCAAGCTGTAACCTAAAGAAAACCAAGTTGAGAGTAAACCTTGGCGATGCCAATTTCGCCAGAAACTTAAATCGCCTTGTTTATGGTCAACGCTATTGAGCCAGCCAGTGAGAAAATCAGGCGACCAAGCTTGAACTAGTTCTCGCACGGCGGGGTTTGCTTTTATCTCCCCTAGCAGTTGGGCTGGATCTGCACCCATACCAAGATGCCAGCGACTTGCATTGCTAGCTTTCAATACTGGTTCTTTGCCAGCAAAACGGCGATCGCAGAATGCCAGCAACATTGAGGTGGCAAATAAACCTTGCAAATACTGACGACGAGAGTAGCGGTTCATGGTTGGCTAAGGCGTTGCAGAAGCTTATAGTGTGGGCTGCCAAACACTTCCTGAAAACCTGGTAGTGTGGTTTCAGCTAGTTGAGGCCAATAAGATAAAATTCGGTCTTGCTCGCTACCGCGAGTTTGCACCCCTGGAATCAAAATATAATCTGTGAGCAAATCGGGCTGTTGTAAAGCCAAGAAAAACTCGTTTTGGTAGGGCAAAATAAAGTAACTGGCATCATTAAGCATGTAAATAATTGGAAAATTAACTCCATCGTCGAGCAATACCTTTTGTCCAGGTAAAAGTTTTTCATACAACACTTGAGCCATTTGTCTTTGTGCCTGTTTCTGTTGCAGCCATTCTTGGACTGGAATCGTTGTCAAAGCTTCTTGGCGAGTGATTTGTCGCCAGAAAATAGCTTCTTCTGGGATGACTCGCTCTTGTTGTAAAAAAGATACACCAATAATCAAATTCACAACTAGAGCTGCTGTCAGTAAAGAATGCTGCCAGAATTTAGTTGGGGTTTGGAGTTGGACAATCGGTGGCAGGATGCCTAAAAAGACTCCGAAGCGACTGACCTCCGGCATAAAACTTCCCTGGAAAAATCCGGCTACTAATAGCATGACTGGCAGTAGTAAAATTGCCGTAAATAACAGCTTTTGTTTCGATTTCCAGATTGTCCAACCCGCGATCGCTAAGTAAACAGGCACGACCTGCACTAGCCAAGCAAAGCTTTGCCACCAACTATTCACAAAGTCCTCTTGTTGCAAGAATACTTTGGTTTCTGCTAGTCTCATGCCGCTGTAATGGCTGTTGAGAAAATAGTAAGCATCTCCGGTAAACATCCAGTTCATGTACAACCACGTCGCAATTAAAACGAGGCTCATGAATATAGTGACTAAAGCTGCCGTAACTCTAAAATCCCAAGTTTCAGCGGGAAATAGCAGCAGGATGACCGAGGCGACTGCGGGTAAAATCAGCCAAGCCTCATAACGCAGCAGCATCAATGGCGCTAACCCCAGCCCTAACAGAACCAAAAGTAAGGTAGTCGGCAGCGATGGCATTTCTTTGCCTTTCGCCAACATCCACAACACTGACATCAGCAGCGCCAAGAAAATCGTCACGGCAACCCAAACTGGACTCCGCAGCAGCATCAGGATCGAAGCGGGGTTAAAGACAATTAAAATCGTCCAGACGCTACGCCAAATGGGAGCTACAGCAATGTGTCCCATTTGCCAAACGATTAAGCCAACTGCGATCGCCCCTAGTAAGGCTTGCAAAGTAATCGCCGAGCCGACAATCAACGCGGAATAGACCAGTAAAGGTGGAAAAATAGAGACGATCGCCCGATAGCGGGGTTCTGCTCCACTGAGGGCTTGCAGTGCTTTGGCTCCTAGAAACTCCGTTTCGTAGTTGGAATAGCCGCTCATATCCAGCCAAGCCAAAATTAGACCCAGCCCGATCAGAGCGATCGCCCCTGCACTCAGCCCTTTGACAAGATTAGGCATGTCGGAATTGACCAAAATAGTTCATTTCTTTACGTTAATCGGTCGCGGCTGTCTCGCGCCCAATTCATGCGATCGTTGGCAATGAAACTATTTGTTCTGGTTGCAACTCAGCAGCTCGAATCAACAGCATTTATAGCCGACATTGCTTTCCCTAACTGCTGCCATCTCTTACCGATCGGATTTAAGTGGTTATGTTTTTTCATAAGCTGCTCGTTCATATACTGCTCATTCATATGCTTTACGTATACATAGACTCCGCTAGAGTCCCTAGCTGGAAATAATCTGGCTGGAAATACTTCGACTAGAAATACAAAGTATGTTGCCAATGAGTTTTAGCCATTGTTTTCATTTATACCATACTTTCGGTAGTTATTTATACTCCGCTCGTCGGATAATAGAGCGTGGCTGCACGTTCTCTAAGAATGGGGCGATCCACGTACCCCAAAAGCTGAAGTTGGAAACAAGATCGGAACTATAATTGTCAATGATGTTTTAATGGTTAATAAACTTATAGAGCAGGGGGCTAGGACAAGAAGTCAGAAGTCTCCAAGTCAGAAGTCAGCAGCCAAAAATACATATGACTGACGATTTTTGATAACTGGTAACTGATAACTGTTAACTGTCGCATGTTTGAGGTAGGCGATCGCGCTTGCCCAGTCCCGCTCTCGAGGCGATCGTTTATAGGTGAGGAGTTGCTTTGACTGCCTATTTATTATTTAATAGCTGAATTGCTGGTTATTCGATTTTAAACATTCGGTTTTAAACATATATTGTCAGCCAATCTATCTAACTTACAAATTATTTTTATATAGCTTTATGTCGATTGACGCAAAGCACTATTATTAGTGTTGCTTAACTGAGTAAAAAATACAAAAAAATCAATCAGCGATCGCGCCAACCGATCGAAATTTCAAGAAATTTAAAATTAAAATTGAAAGATTTTGCGACCGATAGGAGAAAAGACTTGAATAGGAAAAACAGCCGCACTGCGATCGAATTAGGGCTAAGCGCGATCGCGCCTTTGTGTTTGTGCTTGGGAGTGGCTCCCGCCGTGCTAGCCCAGTCGTCACCAGAAATTATCTCTCTTAGAACGCTTGGTTATAATCGTTCCATCGTCTTGAGTGGAGTGAATCCAGAAGTTGAAATTAGCGTCCCCGCCCCTAGAGGTGGTCTTGACCCCAATAAAAGTTTCGTGCGGCTAGTGCTAGAACCCTCATCGGTACTCAATGAAAATTCTTCGGTGCGGTTGCTCGTCTATGGCGAACCCATGAAGGTCGTCTCTGTCAAGTCTTTGCTGGCGAATCCAGTTGTGACTCTGCCCTTACCAGCTCTACCTGCGGGAGAATCGTATATTAACGTATCGATCCAACCCTACTTATTCATCACCAACGATACCCGTCGAGATATACCTACAGGTAACTTATTTTTAAAAGTCAATAAAGATAGCTCTTTTCAAATTACGCCGCAATACGTTGATAACAGCATTGATGGCTTCTTTAAGTCTTTCTACAAACAAATCGATCTCGTCGTTCCCAACCAACTGAATCGCGATCGCGCCGAAGTCGGTTTATGGCTGTATAGCGTCTTAGCTTACCAGTTTCGCGAGTATCAAATTCCGATCTTTTGGCGCTGGGGTACAGCCCCAACTACGCCAGGTGCAGCTCAAGTCGTTCTCCATAACGACCCCAACGGACCCGATGTCGAACGACGGGGTTCTATATTGCGGGTGCGGGCAAATCCCAGAGCCGTACAGTCCCTAGCAGCAGACTTCTATCAGCCAGCTTTAGTGGGGCGGGGATTAACCCTGGAAAATGTCGATACTTTTAGACCGAGAGCCAACATCCAAAGCCGTTCGTTTCAGGAACTAGGCGTTCGCAACGGCGCGATCCGCATGTCTGCGGGAACGCAATCATTGCCTTTGAAATTCGATCTAGCCCAACTGGGGGGCAGACCGCAGAACTTAGATCTAGTCCTAAATGCCACCTTTACCCCCGCCTACGGACAGCAGGGAGAGCGGCTCACCGCTCAAGTATATCTTAACAATACCTTAATCCAGTCTTACAATCTACAAGATAAGACCGTTCTCAAAACAACTTTAGCTTTGCCGACTAACCTACTACAGCGCACGAATAACCTAGAGGTGATGTTTGCTTACGCTCCCAGCGAAAGGGGTGGAGAAAACAAACCTACAGGCGAAGTCATCATTCAACTGGATCGGGAATCATTTTTGAGTTGGAGCGGCTATCAAGGACCAACAGGAACTTTAAGCGATCTGCCCCACGTCTTTTTGCAACCAGGACAGTTAGTTATCGATACTTCTAGACCCTCTTTACTAGCGGCGACGGCTTATATGTTAGGGGCAATTAGCCGCCTGGGACAGCAACCAGTGTTTCCCCAGTTGGTGGAAGCCGCAGCGATTCAGGATTGGTCGAATTTACCCAAAGACCAACTCGACCGACCGCCAAGTTGGAGATTAATGGCGATCGCCCCGCAAACTCACGCTCTGCCTGCACCAGTGCGATTGAATGAAGGCACGTTTGAAATTTTCAACCCTGTCAATCAAAAGCTGTTGTTGCAAGCTCAACCGACAGACCCATTCGGGATTTTACAATATTTCAACTATCAAAACACGCCGACGATGTGGCTGAGTTGGTGGGGACTAGAACCAGCCATGGCAGAACAGTTAGGTCAAGCTTTGGGCGACCCGCGTACTTTGTTAGCCAGTCAGTTAGATGGTAACGTCGTCACCGCTACCGACTCGCGGCGAGTGCAAATTTGGGATTTAGGCGATCGCACCTTGCAAGTCAACTACCCAGGCGCGAGAAGCTGGCAAATTTTCTGGCAGCGTTACGTCAATCCCTTAATCGTATTGGGTTTAATTCTAGGGGGATTCGTGGCTTGGCGGATCTATCAGCGCGTCGGGCGATCGCCTGCGGCTACAGCTTCAGCTAGTACTACTGTCGAAAAAGCTAAAAAACTATGAGGGATTTTCAACCCCAAATTGAGGCTAAACTCCTAAAATCGGGTTGTCTGACCTCGGAACAGTTAAAAGAGGCGATCGATTTACAAGCAAAAATTTCCTGCTCTTTGGGTAAAGCTTTATGGAGCTTGAATTTACTGACGCAAGCAGAGTTTTTGCACTTCATCGGCACTGTCAGCGGACACATTTTACTCACAGATTGGTTAGTCGTCTCTGGTAGCGTGCTTGATTTTAGCATTGCCAAAACCTTTGATGCAGCGTACTTGCGAGAGTTAGGCTTTTTTCCCTGTGCTTGGCAAGATAGCAATACCTTAGTTGTCGCCGTAGAAGAACCAAACAATATTGCGATTAGACAAGCGATCCGCAGCCATTGGTCGCAGGTCAAAATTTACGAAGTTCTCGCCACTGAAAACCAAATTTTCAGCTTGGTATTTGAGGAAAATCTCGCTACCGAACTGCTAGATAAAGGTAGATTGACGGTAGCGCAATGGCAGGAAGCCCAAGCAATTCAACAGCGTACCGGATCGCCTTTGGGAGAAATTCTACCGCGTTTGAGTTATTTGCGACCGATCGATTATTTAGAAGTCCTTTCCCTACTGACAGGGTTGAGTATTTTTTCTCGCTTAGCAGGGACGGGGATTAAGCAAATAGACTTAAAACTGATGCAACGCTTTGACCCCCAAACAATGATGGGCGATCGCTTCATCCCCTTGGCTTGGGTGAAGCCGCATTCCCTCATGGTTTTAGTGCAAGACCCCTTCGATCTAGTTGTAGAAGCTGCAATTTACGCTCAATTTCCAGGGGTGGAACTCGTCAAAGTTCTGGGGACGGAAAACGATATTACACGAATGCTCGATACTTGCTACCGTCAGGAATTCAGCCGTCGTGCTGTTTACCAACTAATGGCGCGATCGCCAAAAGATTCTGCGGCAAGGGTTTTTACTCCGGCTCAAATTGCCGTAGGGTATATTTTATTTGCTGTAGTTTTGTGGGGACTAGCGTTTGAATCGTGGCATACGCTAGCAATTCTAATCGCCGCCTTAAATATTTTCTTTGGTGGTGCGGTGATGTTCAAGTTGGTTTTAAGTTTAATTGGAGCCGCCGATCGCACTCATCAAATCACTAAGGTAGAAGTTAATTCCATCGACGAGCAATCTTTGCCAACTTATACTGTTTTGGTTCCAGTTTATAACGAACCAGAGGTGACACCAATCCTGATTGATGCCCTCAGCAAACTCGACTATCCGCACGAAAAGCTCGATGTTCTACTATTGCTAGAAGAAAAAGACTTAGCCACAATTAACGCCGCACAAGCAGCCAATCCCCCCCGCTATATTCGCTTTATCTACATTCCCGACAGCCATCCCAAAACCAAACCAAAAGCTTGCAACTACGGTCTTGCCTTTGCCAGGGGGGAATATTTAACCATTTACGATGCTGAGGATATTCCCGATCCCGACCAACTGAAAAAGGCGATTTATGCTTTTAGAAATGGTTCGCCAGATTTAGTTTGCGTTCAAGCGGCGCTCAACTACTACAACCGCGATGAGAATTTTTTGACGCGGATGTTTACCTTAGAATATTCTTATTGGTTTGACTACTTATTGCCAGGGTTAGAAACTTTAGGGCTCCCAATTCCACTGGGAGGAACGAGCAATCATTTTCGTACCGATCGCTTGCGGGAATTGGGCGGTTGGGACCCTTTCAACGTTACTGAAGATGCAGATTTAGGCATTCGGGCAAGCAAGCGAGGATACACGGTCGGGGTGATTAACTCAACGACTTACGAGGAAGCTAACTGCGAATTTAAGAATTGGGTGCGCCAGCGATCGCGCTGGATTAAAGGCTATATGCAAACGTGGTTAGTCCACAATCGCAACCCACTCAAATCGCTCCGCAAACTAGGCTTAAAAAGCTGGCTTGCCTATCAATTTTTGATTGGTGGCACAGTGTTGATTTTTCTAATAAGTCCGATCTTATGGGTTTTGCTGATTTATTGGCTTGCCACCCGTGCTTATTGGTTAGAAAACTTAATTCCTGGGTGGGTTTTATATATTTCTTTATTTAATCTTAGTATTAGCAATGCTTTAGGTATATATTTGAATATGATTGCAGTATTTCGGCGACGCTACTATAAACTTTTATTGTATGCGTTGCTCAATCCTTTATATTGGCAGTTCCATTCCATAGCCGCTTATCTGGCTTTATGGCAATTGTTCGCCAAACCTTATTATTGGGAAAAAACTATTCATGGACTTAGTAAATTTACTAAAACATATTTACAATTTTCCGAGTAATTGGATTGCACAATCGCTGAAAAATTTATTGATAAAAATATTTGAGGAAAGCGATCGCGCTTGCAAGTTATGATCGGACAAAAAAAGTTTAATAAAATTGGTTTTAATCGGAGACAGGAGACAGGAGACAGAAGACGTTTTTCCCCTCAGCTCCCTCAGCTCTCTTTCCCCACTCCCCACTCCCTACTCCCCAAATCTTTTTTGTGGATAACTATATCTTTACTAACAATACTTTCAGGCTGTGCTTTCCAGTCACCAGAAATTGCCACAAATAATACCAAAACAGTAGAAGATACAACCCAAACTGCTACGTCAACCACTGCTGCTATCCCCAGAACGGTGAAGACAACTCCCATCGATGTAGCAGTATTACGACAGCTAGAAGAACGGCTTTACCAGCAGTTGCAAGTGCTGATGGCGAAAGCGCAAGGAGCTAGACCTGATGGCTATGTCTATACAGTAGACTTAAGCCAAATTCTTTACTACGCAGCTGGCAAAAAAGATTCTAGGTTATATCTCCCCGTGCGTGATTTTGCGATTCGTAACTTGGTGATCGATAAAAAATCAGATCCTTACACCAAAGGGTTTGTTCTCTGGCGCTATCGCGATGGTGCGCCTGCCGATGCATCGGGGACGACAGAAGCTTTACGCTTGGCAGAGGGGTTGTGGCTGGGTAGCCAAACATTAGGAGATGAAAGCGATCGCCAACGAGCATTATCGATATTGCAGGGATATGCCCGTCACGCTCAAATAGATCACGAAAAATGGCTAATCCGCAACTATTTCAACCTGCAAACCCGCGCCTTTGCCAATAACTCCTTTCTCGTCGGCTACGATCCCGATCTATTGAGAATTGTCGCTCAAGTAACGGGCGATCGCTCGATGCAATCTGTAGCACAAAAATCCTACGCTACGATCCGCGAAGCCGCTACCCCTTCAGGTCTGCTATATGACATCATCCAGCCAGAAGTTTTGACCCTAGTGCCAGAACTGAAGCAACTAGCAATTTTCTCTCCCAATGATGTCGTGAAGCTAGCTAATACCTGCACTGTAGCAGAAAGAGCTATAGAGGAAGCGCCAGAAGTCGGACAGCGAGTGATCCGCTTTGCCTTGGCGCGGATGCCTAATCTCAATACCTATTATTACGGTCGCAATGGAGAACCAGTCATTCCACAAAAGGCAGAAATTCCTACTTATGCTTGCTTGGTAAGACTATCAGCAAAATTGAAGGAAGAAAAAGCCATGTATGCCTTCCTCAATCCCTTCGTCACCCATGTAGAGTTTATGGAACAAAATATCAATCAGTTTAGCCTCTATACCGTAGGTGAGGCGCTGTTGGCACTCCAATCAGTTTCTCAGTTCCGCCCACAAGGAAATCAAAATCAGCTCCAAAGTTCCATTCTTACGAAGGGTAATGGGTAATGGGTAATGGGTAATTAGTCATTTGTATTTCTGCTACTCACCACTACTCACTACTCACTACTCACTTCTCACTTCTCTACTGATAACTGTTCACTGGTCACTGATAACTGTAAACTGGTGTAAACGATTTGTAGTGTCATTAGGAAAGATCGATCGCCCGTGCGAAAAATAGTTATTGCTGGCAACTGGAAAATGTTCAAGATCCAGGCAGAGTCCCAGGAGTTTTTAATGGGATTTCTACCGTACCTGGTGGAAACTCCCCCAGAAAGAGAAGTGGTGTTGTGCGTTCCTTTTACCGATCTAAGCATCATGTCGAAGAACCTGCACGGTACGAGAGTGCAGCTAGGAGCGCAAAATGTCCATTGGGAAGAGTCAGGGGCTTACACGGGTGAAATCTCCGCTCCCATGTTGGTAGAAAATGGCGTGCGTTATGTTGTCATCGGACACAGCGAACGACGGCAATATTTTGGCGAAACTGATGAGACAGTAAATTTACGGCTGAAAGCAGCTCAAAGCTTCGGTCTAACACCAATTTTATGTGTCGGAGAATCGAAGCAACAACGGGATGCGGGAGAAACTGAATCTCTGATTACCAAGCAGTTGCAAAAAGATTTGGTGGATATCGACCAACACAATTTGGTCATTGCTTACGAACCAATTTGGGCGATTGGGACGGGGGATACTTGCGAAGCTAAAGAAGCCAATCGCGTCATTGGTTTAATTCGCAGTCAGTTGAGCAATCCTAACGTACCTATTCAATACGGTGGTTCTGTTAAACCCAACAATATTGACGAAATTATGGCACAGCCAGAAATTGATGGTGCGTTGGTTGGGGGTGCGAGTTTGGAACCAGATGGTTTTGCGCGGATTGTCAATTACAAGTAGTGTTGTAGGGGCGGGTTCACCAAAAATCTCTATTGTTAGATGAAGATCCCATAAACCCGCCCTAACCCAATGTTTGTGCAAGAAATTGCCAGATTAATGTCACGCAAAGGCGCATCAGCCGCAGGCGAAGCGAAGCGTTAGGCGCAAAGATAAGAAGGGTTTTCGCGTTGTGTAGAGGCGATCTTCTGCAAAAATTTTCCAGAAAAAATGGTTGTTCAAAGTTCTTTGGTTATCCGCGATCGCACTTTTGAGTGGGGCAAGCGTACTTATATTATGGGGGTGCTGAATGTCACTCCTGATAGTTTTAGCGATGGTGGTGAGTTCAATAGTCCTAGCGTGGCTTTGGTACAAGCGCAGCGCCTTGTAGCAGCGGGTGCAGACATTATTGATGTAGGGGGACAGTCAACGCGACCAGGGGCGCTAGAAGTTACTGTAGCAGAAGAATTAGAGCGGGTACTATCGGTAGTGCAGCTGCTTCGTTCTGTTATTTCTGTACCAATTTCTGTAGATACGACAAAAGCGGCTGTAGCTAAGGCTGCGATCGCCTCTGGAGCGGATATAGTTAACGATATTTCTGGAGGAATGTCCGATCCCGAAATGCTGCCTACGGTGGCAAAATTGGGCGCACCAATTGTATTAATGCACATGCGCGGTACGCCGCAAACTATGCAACAATTGACAGATTACGAGGATTTAATTGGAGAAATCTATCAATTTCTAGAAAGTCGCGTTCGGGAGGCGATCGCTTCTGGGATCGATCCAGCTCGCATTATTATCGATCCTGGGATTGGTTTTGCTAAGAAATATCAGCAAAGCATTGAAATTCTACGTCGTTTAGCTCAATTTCGTTCTCTCGGTTGCCCAATTTTAATTGGCGCATCGCGTAAAAGTTTTATCGGTCATATTTTAGAACAACCCGACCCCAAAGCGCGAGTCTGGGGGACGGCGGCGGCTTGTTGTGGTGCGATCGCTCGTGGCGCAGATATCGTGCGCGTGCATGATGTCAAAGAAATGTATGATGTTTGTCGGGTGGCTGATGTTTTGTTTAGGTAGTTGGTCATTTGTCATTTGTCATTTGTAATACCACTACTCACTACTCACCACTCACTACTCACTACGAAAACGCATTATCTCTCGTCCTAACACGAGCAATCCCGTTACGCCTAAAGAGACAAAAAAGACGTAGGGATACCAATATTGATGAATTTGTTGCTGCGGAGTGAGTTGAGGGTGGAGGGTGTAAATAAAAAGGGTAAGTAACGCGATCGCTAGTGCGCCAAAACCAACAAAACTTAAGCTGACGAGAATTCTGGCTGGTTGTAACTCTACATCATTAATGTCATCGAGATCGATCGCTGCTAATAAACTGAGCGAGTCTTCTGCTACTTCTGAAGCTGATTCGATTTTGGTTGCTAGTCTCTGTGGCATAATTGGGACGATCGCGGCTACAGCTTGACGGCGGATTAATCCTTCTGTATCTCGTAATATTTCTAGAGGTTTGCGATCGGCAATTTCGAGCGATTCGCGATCGCTAACCTGATAACTGACTTTTCTTCTAATAGTTTGGTATTTCGGATCGAAGTCCATAGGACACGGTGAGAAATAACTTGGAGAGACGTTACATGTAACGTCTCTCCTACATGCTACGTCTCTATACTTTAACTTGTTAGACAGCAGTTTTTTGTAATTCTGTCAACCTTGCTAAAACTTCCGTGCTGTGGATGGCAGGATTTACCTTGACAAAAGTTTCTCGCAAAATCCCATCTGGATCGATCAAAAAGCTGTGACGCATAGAAACAACACCAATCCACGAACCGTAGGCTTTACTCACTTCCCCTGTTGTGTCGGCAAGCAAGGGAAATTTTAATCCTTCCGAATCGCAAAATTCGGCGTGAGAATCGACAGAATCAGCACTCACGCCGATAATTTGAGCATTTTTTTCAATATACTTGGGTAAATCTTGCTGGAATCGTTTGGCTTCCAAGGTACAGCCTGCGGTAAAGTCTTTGGGGTAAAAATAAAGTACAATCCACTTACCATGCAAATCGGACAGAGAAACTTCTCCATCTCCCGTATTGGTGGGTAGAGTAAATTGCGGTGCGAGTTGGTTAACTGGTGGTAGCTTACCCCCAAGCGCCAAGACTGGAGTGGCAAAATTACACCACACCAGAATAGATAAGCAAAAGGTCAGAAAAGTAGTCAAAAAAGAACGACGGAACATCATAATTTCAACATGATTTCAACTGAGTTTCAGTTAACATAAGTTTACATTAGCCGTCGCTAGGATGGAAATCCGCAGGTAAATTCGGTTCTACATGGGATGCTGGGGGTGTTTCTGGTTCTAATTCTGGTGTGATGCCTTCAAGATATTGGCTGTCTAGCAAAAATGTACCGCGATCGAACCGGACGACCCAATATCCCGGACGGCGATCTGTAACCGTCCCTTCTTCCCCCACACGAATTGTATCGGGAGGACGCAGCATCGGCATCGGATCGGCAGTTTTAATGTAAGGCGGTAAAGCCACAACTCGGACTGTTTCGCCTACGGTGAATTCTTTTGTCATAAGTAAGTGAGTCGATTCGTAGTGAGTAGTGAAGAGTGGTATTACAAATGACCAATGACCAATGACAAATAACCAATTACCCATTACCCATTACCCATTACCCATTACCAAATTAAGGAACTTGCCAAATTTTTTGATGATAATCTTCTACATTAGCGTAAGGATCTACAGGTGGGTGGTGATGGTCGTGCTGATGGTGATGATGGTGATGGTCGTGGGTATGCGTATGAGAGTGCGTGTCACTGGCTACAGCCGCTAGCCGGAATTTGCACATCTCGCAATTCATCTGCACTTGACCTAAATGGGTTTCGATTTCTCTTTCTCTGAGAATAGAGAACAGATGAGAGTGCAATCCTATTTCTGGCAAACAGGTAATATCAATTTGGGGATGTTGCTGTTGTTGTTGAGCTGCAATATCAACAATCTTTTTAACTAATGTACCCGTAAAGAGAAAGTGGGGTAAAACAATAATCCGTTTCGGTTGGTAGAGTAAAGCGCGTTGGAAACCTTCTTCTAGGCGCGGGTGAGTGATGCCGATAAAACAGGTTTCTACAGTCGCATAGCCGCTACCTTCCCAGAGAATGCGGGCAAGTTTGCAAACATCACCATTAGCATCAGGATCGCTGGAACCGCGACCAACGAAGAGTAATACTGTCTCATGGCGCTGAATTTGAGGAGTATCTATTTCTGCTAGACGCGATCGCCACAAATCGAGAATTCCTGGCGTAATTCCAAAATGTCGCCCGTAATGAAATTTTAGTTGTGGATGTCTGGCTCTAGCGCGATCGAGTTCGTTAGTTACATCAAACTTGTTGTGTCGTGCGGCAAACAGTAAAATTGGCAGCACCGATATTTCTGTAAATCCCTTCTCTACACATCGATCTACCCCTTCCTGAATTGTCGGTTCCGTCAGTTCCAGAAAACAAGGTAAAACTGGTCTAGAGGTATCTAAAGCTTGGTATGCAGAAGCAAAATCTAGCAAACTTTGCCGTCCCGCCTCGTCTCTAGTGCCATGACCGATGAGTAACAGGGGACGCTGTAGGGGTAAAGGTGGTAATTGCAGAGATTCTATCAGAGTTAGATGGCGATCGCTAAGCATTGAGATTTTAGCTCCTTTCCCGTGCAACGCAGGAAATAGCGTGAGCGAATAACAGACGTAGGCATTCTGGCTTACGCAATTTTGGATTTTGGATTGCCGATTTTGGATTGGAATAATCTAAAATCTAAAATCTAAAATCTAAAATCCGTTTACAGCTGCGGCACAGCCTCGGACTTGCACCGATGTTTCCCTACGCTGTTACGGTTCACTTGTGCCTAGTTATCTTAACCGATCTAGACTGCGACAGAAATACTAGGGGAGAGGATTATCAACGACTAGTAGGGACGTTACATGTAACGTCTCTACAAATTTTCCCTTTTAGCGATCGCCTCGTCCTTCCCAGCCTCGTTCTTGCCTCATTTGCTGTAGTTTTTGTCTCTGTTCTGGGGTTAACACTGCCTCGAACTGAGATTTGGCAGATTGGCGAATTTGTTGTAATCTTGTTTTCTGTTCTGGAGTGAGGTTGAGAGAAGCCATCGCTTCGCGGCGTTTTTGCCTGCTTTCTCTAGCAGCTTCGAGTTGCTGTCGCTGTTCTGGTGTAAATACTGCTTCTACTTGAGCGCGAGTATTCTGACGAATTTCCGCCATTTTGTCTCTTTGCTCCTGAGTAAGTCCCAGTTGTTCAAATCGGCGCGCACCTCGATCTTTAGCTTGGGCAATTGTTTGTGGCGCGGGTGCGGTGGTTTCGGCTTGAGCTGCTAGCGGTGCGGTGGCGATACTCAAAGCGATCGCGCTAGCTAATACGGGGATAAATTTGAATGGCATAGTTGCGTTCTCTGGCGTTGTGGAGATTTGAGATTTGATGTCACTATCATAGAAATGGGAAAACCGCGATCGCCTGTGGAGAAAGTAACGAATGTAACCATGACTTTAGTCATTATGGTTATTGGTCATTGGTCATTGGTAAACTTGAATACTCACAACTTACTTCTTCCACTACTCACTACTCACTACTCACTACTCACTCTCCATTGGGTGCTGTCCTGCGGTAGTCTAGATCGAGTGACTCAGATTTAAGATATTAATCTTGCTTTAGTATGTCCCCTAACGCCTCACCCACGGTTTCCAGTCCTTCCCGCACAATTCGTATTGGTTCTCGCAAGAGCCAATTGGCTCTAGTCCAAACCTATTGGGTGCAAGAACAACTGCAAAAAGCCTTTCCCGATCGCGCGTTTGAAGTTCACACAATGTCTACACAAGGGGATAAAATTCTTGATGTCGCCCTTGCCAAGATCGGTGATAAAGGATTGTTTACTAAAGAATTAGAAGTGGGGATGCTAAAGCAGGAAATTGACTTCGCCGTACATTCCCTCAAGGACTTACCTACACATTTACCCGAAGGATTGATGTTGGGAGCTGTCACCGAAAGAGAAAATCCGGCAGATGCTTTGGTATTAAATGCTAAATATCAAGATAAACAGCTCGATACCTTACCAGAAGGAGCAGTTATCGGTACTTCTTCCCTGCGCCGACTGGCACAACTGCGCCATCACTATCCTCATCTAGCATTCAAAGACGTGCGCGGGAACGTGATTACACGCCTACAAAAACTCGATGCAGGAGAATACGATGCCCTAGTGTTAGCAGCAGCGGGATTGCAAAGATTGGGATTGGGCGATCGCATCAATCGAGTTATCCCCGCAGAAATCTCCTTACACGCAGTCGGACAGGGTGCGTTGGGGATAGAATGTCGCGCAGGTGACGAGGAAGTGCTATCTCTAATTAAGGCGATCGAAGATGTCGCCACACGCGATCGCACTTTTGCCGAACGCTCCTTTTTGCGGGAATTAGAAGGCGGCTGTCAAGTCCCCATTGGTGTTAATACTAGCATTGAGGGAGATACGCTAACTCTGACGGGCATGGTAGCTAGTCTAGACGGACAGAGATTGGTTAAAGATACCGTGACTGGCACACCCAACGAGGCAGAAAAGTTAGGCATTGAGCTAGCCCAACGCCTCCGCCAACAAGGAGCGCAAGAGATATTAGCAGAAATCTTCGCGCAAATTCAACGCGGACAAGTATTGTAAAAACGTTACATGTAACGTCTCTACCCGTAAGGGCGGGTTTACCTGAAATCTTTGTTACAGTGACAACGGCTCGGTAAACCTGCCACTACTTACTACTCACTACTCACCACTCACTAAACATGCGAATTCTGTTTGTTGCCGCAGAAGCAGCGCCAGTCGCCAAAGTCGGCGGTATGGGCGATGTCGTCGGAGCATTGCCGAAAATTCTCAGACAAATGGGGCATGACGTGCGAATTTTTATGCCCTACTATGGCTTTCTACCAGACAAAATGGAGATTCCTCAAGATCCGATTTGGTCTGGTTCTGCCATGTTTCAGGATTTTAAGGTTTACGAAGCCGTATTGCCTGGTACTGATGTTCCCTTATATTTATTCGGGCATCAATCATTTTCCCCGCGTCGCATTTACTCTGGAGAAGACGAACACTGGCGGTTCACTTTGTTTGCCAATGGTGCGGCAGAATTTTGCTGGAATTATTGGAAACCAGAAATCGTTCACTGTCACGACTGGCATACAGGAATGATTCCCGTTTGGATGCACCAATCGCCAGATATTAGCAGTGTATTTACAATACATAACTTAGCTTATCAAGGTCCCTGGCGTTGGTATTTAGAAAAAATTACTTGGTGTCCTTGGTACATGCAAGGACATAACACAATGGCAGCGGCGGTGCAATTTGCCGATCGCGTTAATACTGTTTCTCCTACCTATGCCAAACAAATCCAGACAGCAGCTTATGGTGAAACCCTGGAAGGTTTGATGTCTTTTATTAGCGGTAAACTATGGGGCATTGTCAACGGGATTGATGTTGATGTATTTAACCCAGAAAATGATAAATATATCGCTCAAACTTTCACAACTGAGACGCTAGACAAGCGGAAAGCAAACAAAGTCGCCATTCAAGAAGAAGTGGGGTTAGAAGTCAACTCCAAAGCCTTTTTAGTGGGTATGGTGACAAGGTTGGTGGAACAGAAAGGAATCGATTTGACGATACAGATTTTAGATCGGTTTCTGTCTTACACTGATGCCCAATTTATCATTTTAGGTACGGGCGATCGCTACTACGAAACTCAGTTGTGGCAAATGGCATCTCGCTTTCCTGGAAGAATGGCAACGTATTTACTCTATAATGATGCCCTCGCCCGTCGCATCTACGCTGGTAGCGATGCCTTTTTAATGCCGAGTCGATTTGAACCCTGTGGGATCAGTCAAATGATGGCGTTGCGTTACGGATGCGTGCCAATTGTGCGCCGCACTGGTGGTTTAGTTGATACTGTAATCCACCACGATCCTGAAAATAATGCAGGTACGGGCTATTGTTTCGATCGCTACGAGCCTTTAGACTTATACACCTGTATGGTACGTGCTTGGGAAGGCTTTCATTACAAACCGAATTGGCAAGCCCTACAACAACGAGGAATGCAACAAAACTTTAGTTGGCATGAATCAGCAAAAGAATACGTAAAAATGTATAACTCCATTTTTGGCATCACCGATGAAGTAGAAACAACCCAACAGCAGGCTGAGTTAATTCCGCAATAAGTTGCCATATTTTACGACAAGAGCCAGTCCGCGCAGACGAACTAGCGTAGCCTTTACAAGCCTTACGGGCTACAGCGAGCTGCTCTGCATTTGCGCTTGTGTAGCAAATTATATTCGCCACAGCTTTTTAAGGGAAGATAAATACCTCTGAGTTATTACTATGCACGGGTATCGATTGCGTAAATCCCGTGTATAAAAGTTTTAATAAAAGTGCAAGTTGTATTTTTACATTGTAAAAGTTTTTTTGAATTTTTCGCGATCGCTTTACTTCATAAAACCCTGTAATATCACTGAAACAAATTAGCTTATCTTTATAATTCGGTATTGCTACTGATACGAGTACTTTTTGCCGTTTGCCATACTAAAAGCGCAGCAATATAGCAAAATTTTCTTCAGATTAAGATGACAATTTGAGCCAGCTGTGCTGTGTTCCTAATTATCTAACTTTCACGGCTAAGCAAACTATGTCACCCAATCAGTATCAAGCGCAAGCATTATCTAATTTATTAGAAAGCATACAAGATAAACAAGCTAGTGGTGTTTTACATATAGATGTACAAGTCTATCCAGACAAACCTGCAAAATCCTGCGTACTAATTTGGAAAGACGGGCGCGCGCTGTATGGTAGCAAAAAAGTTCCAGATGCTCAAAGTATAGTCAAACTGTTAGAGCAAAAATTAAGTCGAGAATGGGTAGCTTCTGCTGTAGCTTTTGCAATGCGTCAGGTGACAGAGCCAACATCGCTGCGAGATTTGTTAGAGAGATTAGTACAAATGCAGTTGTACAGTTGGGAGCAGATTGAGTCAGTATTTTACAGCCAGTTAGTATTAACTATAGAACAAATCTTGCCATATCCAGGCAAGTTTCAATTTGATAGTAATACACAGCTAAATTTTTGTCGAGGAATCGAATTATCGAGGTTGATGCTAGATATTACTCAGCGCCAGGAACAGTGGTACAACTTCAGACCTACAATTATGTCTATGGATGCAGTACCGAGTCTAAAAGCCGACGCTCTAGCTCAGATTACAGAACCAAATGTACGCAAACACTTGCAAGAATGGGTCAACGGAGAGCGATCGCTAGTAGATATTGCCGAAGGCTTAAATAAAGACCCTTTGAGCATAGCAAAATCTTATATGAATTGGTTACAAGCAGGTTGGTTAGATATAGCAAATAACGGTACTACCACAGCTCCAACCTCTTTACCAATAGTTTTAGCTGTAGATGATAGCGCGGTCATGCAACAGCTAATTAAACGAGCCTTAGCTAGTTACTGTCAAGTTGTATTAGCTAGTAATGCTGTCGATGCCCTTAACACAATTTACCACGAAAAAATTGCGCTGTTACTGCTTGATGTTTCTATGCCAGACATAGATGGTTTAGAACTCTGCCGGACTGTGCGTAGTATTCCTCAGTTTCGCGATTTGCCAATTGTTATGGTGACAGCAAGAGATGGTTTTTTTGATAAAGTTAAAGGCAAATTTGCTGGTTCTAATGAATATTTAACTAAGCCATTTGATGCCGAACAGTTACGTCAGGTAGTAGCAAAATATATCAGGATAGGAGTTAACTCTAATTTAGACAAAGATACGATTTCTTTCGATTTATCTAATTCTGACTAATTTTTAATAGAGAGCCTGCTTTACATTTATGCCAAATAAATCAATTATTTTTTAAACCCAAAACCAACTAAGTGCCAAAATTTTAGTTAATAAGTAGCGAGCTGATTAAAGCAACAAAAGCATATGGAAACGAAATCTTACCTAATTTTTAGCTTGCACAACTTGCGGTATGGAATTGATGCCAATCTCGTCCAAGAAATTTTTTTGCTGCCAGAATTGGCTGCTATTGCTGAAGCACCGAGCGATATTGTAGGTATTCTTAATTTACGCTCCAAACTCGTACCCGTAATGCATCTAATTCTGCGTTTGGGATACAGAATGCAGCACTGCCAGCTCAGCGATAGCGTAATTGTCTTAGAGTGGGCGGGATTACAGATAGGTATTATTGTTAACTCCGTCCATGAAGTAAAAAACATCAGCTTTGAAGCTATCGAAACTGATATTTCATACGGACGAGCAAAAGACTCTGACGCTCGGTTTGTTCGTGGTATTGCTAAGGTAGATGCAGATATTATTATGTTGTTAGATTCAGAACAACTTATCTGCTATTCCACTCCGATTGAAGATGTCTTGCCAGTACTAAAAAGCGATTTAAAAACTGAATCAGAAATCGATAGTAATACAGATAAATTAAAAGAAGCAGAACTAGATTTAGAAACTAGAAAAAACCGACAAAATCTTTACAGTCGTAATTTTTATGAACTGTGCTGTCCAAATGCTACCCCACAAGAGAAAGCTATTTTTCGGGAACGAGCTGAGAACTTAAGACGACAAACAGAGAATTCGGATTTTACTGGGCTGATGCCTTTAGCAGTATTTGGTCTTAGCGATGAATATTTTGGCTTGGATTTAGAAGTTGTGCGAGAATTCACCAACATTCGCAATGTGACTCCAATTCCTTGCTGTCCGCAGCATATTATTGGCAATATGAACTTACGCGGAGAAATTGTCACTTTAATCGATATTCGTCAGGCTTTAAACTTACCGCTCGGCGTTGCCAATACCCACTCAAAAGCGATTGTGATTCGCGTTAACGATACAATCGCCGGAATACCTGTCGATGAAGTTTTTGATGTCATGTATCTACGTCCGTCAGAACTGACACCAGTACCAGTAGCAGTGCATTCCGCCAGCGATGAATATCTCAAAGGCAACGCCCCTTATTTAGAAAAAATGTTAACTGTACTGGACTTACCTCATCTTTTGTCCAAGAACAGCTTAGTCGTCGATGAAGAAATTTAACAGTTATCAGTTATCAGTTATCAGTTAATAAGGAGAGGGAAATTACTTTGAATGGATAGTTTGGTGTATGAGAAAGCTTATGATTTTGCGATTAGGGTTATTAAGGCTTACAAATATCTCACTCAAACTAAGAAGGAGTTTGTTTTGTCGAAGCAATTAATCAAGAGCGGTACGTCAATCGGAGCAAATATAGCAGAAGCCAACGGAGCAATTTCATCAGCGGATTTTTCTGCCAAACTATCCATTGCTTACAAAGAGTGTCTTGAAACAAAATACTGGCTTTCTCTGCTAAGAGATACAAGCTACATAGATGAAAAAGCATTTAACAGTATTTATACAGATGCCGACGAAATCGGAAAAATTTTATTCTCCATTATAAAAAAGACCAGAATTAACAAATAATAACTGACAACTGATAACTGAGAACTATGTACAGACGTTACATGTAACGTCTCTAAACTGATAACTGATAACTGACAACTGATAACTGATATGATAGACGATCCAGAACTGAGAGAGATATATAAAACAGCTTGTGCCGAGCGGATGCAGAAGTTGGAAGAGTGCTTGATGCATTTGGAGAAATATCCTGGCGATCGCGAGCAATTAGAAGATTTTTTGCGCGAGATTCACACCCTCAAAGGAGACTCTCGAATGCTAGGGGTGCAGGGTGTTGAAACTCTCACCCATCAAATTGAAGAAGTGTTAGCCGGAGTCAAGCGCGGCGAGAGTAACTTAAGTGCCGAACTGTGCGATCGCCTCTATCAAGGACTCGATGCTATGCGTCAGATCGTCCATGAGGCAGTCACGGGTGAGGCAGCAGGTGTCAATCTATTTTACGTTCTCGCTCGCCTGATGGGTGCGGAGTCCAGCCCTAGTAGTGAAGAGGACGATCTATTACCGATTGAAACTCCTTTATTTACCGCACCCGTACCAACCGCAGAGATCCCACTCTTCGAGGATGACTTATTTCCGGAAACATCTGTTACTGCTTTGGTGGATGACTTGTTTCCCGAACCAGCGATCGCCGCTCCGTTAGTCTTTGAAGATGAGCCGATCTCCATACCATCTGAACCCCTCAATGACGATCTATTCTTACCCGATTTTTTACCTGAGATCCCTACACCGCCGCCAATACCGATTAAACAGCCACAAATAACTCCGAGCGTACCTACCGCAGCTAAGGTCACAGCCAAGCCGCAACCCGCCCCAGCAGCCGAAGTCAGCGACTCAGCTCCAACTAACAACTATCAAATTGATACGATTCGAGTCGAACCGCAAAAGCTCGATACTTTAATGACTCAAGCAGGTGAATTAGCAGTTACTCAACTGCGGATTGCCGAGCGCATGGGTGAAATTGAAGAAATTCTCACCCTCTGGGAAGAATGGAGTCGGGATGCTTTTGTCAATCGCTCGGTGTTCGACAAAATAGAACGCGGTTCGCAGCGCCATAATCTCAAACAATTGCAAAACTTCCAACATCGAGCAGAGCAACGCTTAGAACGCCTTGGTTCTCTAATTAACCGCCTCAAAAGTACGGCTTACGAAGATACAGCTCGCTTAGATATCATTGCTGGAGAATTGGAGTCGGGTATCAAGACGCTGCGCCTTTTACCCCTATCTAATATGTTCGCTCTCTTTCCGCGTCTGGTGAGGGATTTAGCCAAGCAGCAAGGTAAAGAAATCAATTTGGTCATTGAGGGAGGAGATACCAAAGCAGACAAGCGAATTCTAGAGGAAATGAAAGACCCATTGCTGCATTTGTTGCGTAATGCAGTCGATCACGGCATTGAGCCACCTCAAGAACGAGAAAGCATGGGTAAACCCCGCACGGCGACGATCTATCTAAGGGGATATCAGACTGCTAACAGTATTGGCATTGAAGTGACAGACGACGGACGTGGCTTGAATCTCGACAGCATTAAGCGCACTGCCATCCGGCGCGGCATCTGCCGAGAAGAAGACTTAGAAGCCATGACGACAGCTCAAATTCAATCGCTGATTTTTGCTCCTGGCTTCTCAACTCGAACCACAGTGACAGAAATTTCTGGTCGTGGAATCGGTTTAGACGTGGTACGAGCAAATATCGAACGCCTAAAAGGAACGCTTCAGATCGAATCTTTGCCTGGTATGGGTTGTGAGTTTCGGATCAAGCTAGATACAACTCTAGCCACCACTCACGTTTTGATTGTGGAAGTCAATCGCGTCTCCTATGCATTGCCAGTAGAGTTCGTGCAGACGAACTTGCTCGTATCTCGGCAAGAGATCTTTGCTTTAGAAGGCAGCCAAACGATCGCCATTGACGGTCAACCGATCTCTGTAGCATGGCTTGCTGATTTACTAGAATTGCCCGCGATCGCTCCTAACTCGCTCAAATCAGCCACTAAAATGCTGTCTTGTGTCGTGCTGCAAGTTGGCAACGATCGTCTGGGACTACTGGTAGACGCTCTACTCGACCGACAGGATATCGTTTTGAAACCACAAAGTAAGTTACTCAAGCGAATTCGGAACGTAACTGGCGCAACTATCCTCGGTACGGGCGAAGTTTGCATGGTTCTCAATCCCCAAGATTTGCTCAAATCGTTGCAGAAAAAGCCTGTAGCCGTACAAGCGAGTGAATCTATACAGCAGGCAAAAACTAAGCAAAAGCTGCTGTTAGTAGAAGACTCAATTATCATTCGCACTCAGGTTAAGCGCCTGTTAGAGGGTGCTGGTTATGAAGTGACAGCTGCCGTGGATGGAGCGGATGGGTTTAACAAACTGAGAGCGGGCAATTTTGATGCTGTCATCTCAGACGTACAAATGCCGAATTTAGACGGTTTAGGACTAGCAGCGAAAATTCGCCAACACAAAGAGTATCAAGAATTGCCAATTATTCTGGTGACAACGCTTGCCTCCGATGAGGATAAACGCCGAGGTGCAGAAGCAGGAGCAAATGCTTACTTAACTAAAGGCACGTTCGATCAAAAAGTACTACTCGATACGTTAAATAGGTTGATTTAAAAAAGCTATGAAAATTACTAGACAACTACAAGGAACTGGCATTGGACTATTAATTTTTGCTGCGAGTAACGTTGCTTTTGTTTATCTCAATACTGCGGCATCTGATAGTCGGGTAGTTAATTATGCCGGAATTGTCAGAGGTGGGACTCAGAGACTAGTTAAGTTAGAACTAGCTGGCATAAAAAGCGATAAATTAAGTACCAAACTAGACAAAATCGTTAATGGATTGATGCGAGGCGATCGCACTCTCGACTTACCTACTGCTACCGAGCCGGAGTTTATCGCCAAAATGAAAGAGATTGAAAAAGCTTGGACAACTCTCAAAGCTACTATTACCCAAGCAAGGCAAACTCCCAAATATCGCGCCGAACTTCTAAACCAAAGTGAAGATTATTTTGAATTAGCAGATCGAACTGTATCTACTGCTGAAGTCATCGCTCAAGCCAAAGTACAAAGATTGCGGACGCTGCAACTAGTTTTATTTGGAATAAACCTGTTAATCTTGGTCGTCATTTTGTGGATCAACCGCAATATTTCCTTGAGCTTGCAAAAGTCTGTCACAACTATTGCCAATACCTCAACTCAAATCGCAGCAGCAATTTCACAGCAAGAACAGATGACAGTAAAACAAGCTGTTTCTGTGAATCAAGTCAGTAGCACGATGGATGAGTTAGGTGCTTCATCTCAGCAATCAGCAGAGCAAGTAGAAGCCTCATCTACAGGAGCTAAGCAAGCTTTGTCACTTGCTGAGGGAGGAACTAAAGCCGTACATGACATTTTAGAGCAAATGACACTGCTCGAAGCAAGTGTAGGGGCGATCGCCACGCAAATACTTAATTTGAGAGGACAAACAAATCAAATTGGTGGCATTTCCACTTTAGTGTCAGGTGTTGCCAGTCAGACCAATATGTTAGCTCTCAATGCTGCTGTGGAAGCAGCCAGAGCAGGAGAACATGGCAAGGGATTTGCCGTGGTAGCTGAAGAAATTCGCAAATTAGCCGACCAAAGCAAGCAATCGGCAGAGCAAATAAACACTCTCGTTGCCGATATTCAAGCAGCAATTAATGCTACTGCGATCGCTACCGAACGAGGCACAAAAACTGTTGGTGCAGGTATGGAAATGACTCAAGGAACCGCTACGTCTTTTCAAGGTGTTGCTAGTTCAATTGACAGTATCTTTTTAAATCATCAACAAATTACACTCAACGCCCAGCAACAAGCACTGGCGACTCAACAAGTTATAGATACTATGAATCAGCTCGCCTTAGCAGCACAAGAATCGGCTGGTGGAATTACACAAATTAAAGTCGGTACTCAGCAGCTAGAAATGGCAGCAAAAAACTTGTTGGCAATGGTGTAAAAAACTAGTTTTCTGATTAGGAATTTTTTCAAATCCAAGGAATAGCTCTCATGAAGTTCTCTTTAACAGCTAAAGCAATTGCTTTTTCTATCGTTCTCGGTACGCTACCTGCTCTGGCGATCGGAGTGAGTAACTATATTTCTGCTAGTAACAACTATCGCCAAAATGCCATTAACTCCCAAGAATCCCTCACCTTTTCATTAGCAGATAAGATCGGGCGTTTTATGTTCGAGCGTAGTGGTGATATTCGAGTAGTTTCTAGGTTGCCAATTTTAAATAATCCCGAAGGTACGAAGGGTATTACTCAGCAGCAAAGGCAAAATGTACTAGATGGATTTCTGAAAATTTATGGCGTTTACGACAGTATTGCTGTCATGGATCTGTCTGGAAAAGTAATTTTACGTACTACGGGAGAAACGTCTACAAATCTAGCAGACCGAGATTATTTCAAGGAGGTTATGAGAACCAAGCAGCCAGTAATTATAGAACCTCGAAAAAGCTCCACTGGCGAAGTTGCCGTTTTCTTAGCTGCACCGATAATTAATGTCAATACAGGCAAAATGACTGGTGTAGTTCGCACCCGTATGCCCATAAAAAGCTTAGACGGTATTTTGAATGAGAAAATATCTAACGCCGTACAGCAGGGGCAACAAGCTGGGTCAAATAAGGAATACCATCTAGTGAATGCTGAAGGCAATTTCTTTGCCGCTAAGGAAGCAGAACAAGTCGGTCGCGATGCGAAAGCAGACCTTGCCAGTTTTGCCAAAATGCAAGCAGAGAAAAAGGTAGCAACAGATATCAATGTCGATCGCATTGATAATGCAGAACAATTGATCTCTTACTCACCAGTGCCGCAAATGGAAGGAATGCCAGAACTTGATTGGAGCGTAGTTCTAGCAGAAGATACAAAATCGGTGTTTGCGGGGCAGCAGCAACTGATTAACAACCTACTCGTAGGAACTGGAATTACTTTACTGGTAGCTGGTGGATTAGCGGTTCTATTCGCCAGCCGTACAGCTAAAATGATTCAACAAATTGCCAATGCCGTTGCTTCCTCTTCCACCGAAATTGGGGCGACAGTCGAGCAACAAGAACGCACCACCACCGAACAGGCAAGTTCTGTCAACGAAACCACTGTCACTGTAGAAGAGTTGGGCGCAGCTTCCCGCCAATCTGCCGAACAAGCCGAAGCCTCTGCTGCTGGAGCGCGTCAAGCTCTAGAACTCGCCGATAGCGGTAGCAAAGCCGTACAGCAAACTATGACCGAAATGTCCAGCGTCCGTGATAAAGTCGGGGCGATCGCCGAACAAATTATGCGACTATCAGAACAAACAACTCAAATTGGTGGCATTTCCGATTTAGTTGCCGATGTTGCCAACCAAACTAACATGCTAGCCCTGAATGCGGCAGTAGAAGCGGCGCGGGCAGGAGAACACGGTAAGGGGTTTGGTGTAGTTGCAGGTGAAATTCGCAAACTTGCCGACCAAAGTAAAAAATCTGCCGAGAAGATCAACGCGCTGGTAAACGATATTCAAGCTTCGATTAACAGCACCGTAATGGTAACGGATGAAGGTACGAAATCAGTAGACTACGGACTGCGCTTAGCACAAGGAACCGTAGAATCCTTCACCGGAGTAGCAGATGCCGTTAACCATGTCTTCCTCAACAGCCAACAAATTTCTCTCAGTGCCAAACAGCAAGCCGTTTCCGTGCAGCAAGTCGTTTCAGCCATGAACGAAATCAACCTTGGTGCGAAAGATACTGCCGCTGGCATTAACCAAGTTAGAGTTTCTACTCAACAACTCAATCAAGTCGCCCAGCAACTCCAGGCAATTGTTTAACTAGGGGCTAGGCAAAAAAGTCAAAAGTCAAAAGTTAAAAGTTAAAACAGGAGTTAGAAGTCAGGAGTCAGGAGTCAGGAGTCAGAAGCTAGAAGAATATAAGTACAATCTTTACCACTCCCCACTCCCCACTCCCCACTCCTCACTCCCCACTCCCCACTACTCACTACTCACTACTCACTACTCACTACTCACTCATCATGAACCCAATTAAAGTTTTATTAGTCGATGATTCTCCCATTGCCATGAGCATTTTTCGTAAGGTGCTTGATTCTGCGCCAGAGGTGCAGGTGGTGGGTACGGCGCAAGATGGTGCAGAAGCTTTGAGTTTAATTCCCAGAGTGCAACCTCAAGTGATTTGTACTGATTTAAAAATGCCTAAAATGGACGGTCTAGAACTTATTAAACAAGTGATGGCGAAGTCTCCGCTGCCAATTTTGGTTCTGAGCGATGCCGTACAAAAGCAAGATATAGATAACGTGTTCCAGGTATTGCAAGCTGGAGCCGTGGATGTGATGCCCAAACCCGCATCAGTCTCAGCCGCAGACCAAGAGGAGCTGAAAAGAAGCTTGATTACTAAAATTCGAGTTTTGGCAAGCAAAACAGTCAGTGCTAAACCACTCCCGTAATTTTTAGATAGCATTGTGACACAGCATTCAATTCTTTTTGCTTAAGACTGAGATCCCCCCTAACCCCCCTTAAAAAGGGGGGAACTTAAAGCTTCCTTTTTCAAGAATGACCAAAACGTCTACTACCACAATAGGCAAATCTTAAAAGGGAAACTTAAAGCCCCCTTTTTAAGGAGAGGACACTTGCGTGGGTGGGTTTCCCGACTTGAGCAGCGAGTGCGTTGTAGGGGTGTCCCCCGTTGTAGCACCTCGCGTCAAAGTGTCCGTGGGCTGGGGGATATTCAAGATCTTTTCTCTACAAGAGGTAAGCCAACAAATCAATTTGTATCACTTTTTGTAGGGTGAATTTAAAATGCGATCGATGGCAAAGTTTCCAGTAAAAGTTTTATTAGTAGAAGACTCGCCTGTTGTTCTGGCAATTCTTAAAAAGATCTTGGCTACTGCACCAGAACTAGAAGTAGTTGGTACGGCTAGCAACGGTCAGGAAGCTTTAGAAAAAATTCCCGAACTACAACCTACTGTAATCTGTACAGACCTACACATGAGAAAAATGGATGGTTTGGAGTTTACTAAACAGGTGATGGCAAAACATCCTTTGCCAATTTTAGTTATTAGTAGTTCGGTACAGGCAAGCAATGCCAGCACGATTTTTCAGTTGTTACAAGCTGGAGCGATCGATGTTTTTCCCAAGCCTGCAATGGGAATGCCTTCAGAGTACGATCGCATCAAGCACGAGTTAATTACTAAAATCAAAGTGCTGTCTGGCGTAAGCGTCTTCACGAAACCATTAAAGCAGCCTATACCCTCAACAACAGCTCAACCCGCAGTTCGACCATTAGTTCAAGGCAGAATTTCAGGGTCGTCGAGTGGGTTGAAATCTTCAATTCGGATGCTTGCTGTTGGTGCTTCCACAGGTGGACCTCAAGCTTTACAGAAGCTTTTTAGTCAGTTACCAAGTCATTTCCCTGCTACCGTTATTTGTACGCAGCACATTAGCGAAGGATTTTTGCATGGATTAGTTAGTTGGCTAGCATCTGAGTGTCAAGTCAAGGTCAAGATTGCTCAAGATGGAGAAACTCCCTTACCAGGAACTATTTATTTTGCTCCAGAAAAAAGTCATTTAGAATTGACTGCTTTAGGTAAATTTACTCTTAACCGAGCGATAGGCACTGTAGACGGTCACTGTCCTTCAGTTACAGTCATGTTTAAATCTGCCGCTAATTTTTATGGCAGAGGAGTGATGGGCGTACTACTGACGGGAATGGGTAAAGATGGTGCTACAGGAATGCAAGCGATCGCCCAAGCTGGAGGAACGACAATCGCCCAAGATGAAGCAACTAGTATCGTATTCGGGATGCCTAAAGAAGCGATCGCCCTAGGAGCCGTGCAACACATCTTACCGATTCAAAACATTGCCCCCTTGGTACTGAATCGGGTGTTTAGCTGAAGAAAGTGGGTAGTGAGTAGTGAGTAGTGAGTAGTGAGTAGGGAGTGGGGAGTAGTGATTTCTAACTTACCAATTACCAACTACCAATTACCAATTAACCGTCATTCAGAAGCTTCAAACAACCACTTCCTAACTCGTTCCATACTTTGCCAATCGGGTTTGCGGCTCATGCCATCGGCAATGTTTTGCTTGACTTCTTCCCGCATCTCGGAGTCAATCATAATGAACTGCATGGCTTGGTCGACATGTTCGCGCACGCCTTTTTGTCCCGTTTCGAGCATTGCTACTGCAAGATTAACTCTGGATTGGGCATCTTGGGGATGGAGCTTGACTGCCTTTTGAGCGGCTTTGAGGGCAGCACTTGACTTATTACTTAATAAATACAACCACGCCAAACAAGTCCAAGCGGCGCTGCTTTTGGGGGCGCGATCGCAAATTTGTTGAAAAACTGGGATTAACTTCTCTGGTTCTTCTCCAGCTTTATAGCGTTCGAGAGCTGATTCAAATAGAGTTTCAACTGTGTCAGTCATTGTTGATGAAAGGGAATAGGGAGTAGGGAGTAGGGAGTAGGGGAAAGAGCTTGATTCTCTAGCCCCCAGCTTCTAGCCCCCAGCCCCTACATATTAAACACCAAACGACTTGCCACAGCCACAGGTTTGATTGGCGTTGGGGTTGGTGAATTGAAAGCCGCCGCCAATCATGGCGTTGCTGTAGTCTAACTGTAAGCCATAAAGATATAAGATACTTTTACGATCGCAAACGATCTTGAAGCCTTCGTAATCGTATACTTCGTCTTCGGCTCTGACTTGACTAATATCTTCAAAATCCATCATGTAAGACATTCCAGAGCAGCCACCCTGACGCACCCCCACCCGCAGGCACAGGTCTTGCCCTTGGCGATCGCGCAGAAATAAAATGTGTTGCAGAGCTGCTTCAGTTAATTGAATGCCTCGCTGTTGAGACTGGGTTGCTGATGTCATGACTGCTACAACTCCTGGTATGGTTTTAGAATGCGATCTACAGCTTCTTCGTTTATAGCTTTTTCGTCCATTGTAACGGGAACAGATGTATCGGCAACAGAGGTGCGGTTTGAGAAAATGCTCCCGATCCCTGCAAAAGTAACGCAAAGATTTCTATTCTAGAATTGATAGGTCTAATTGAAGGAAACGGGATCGGGGAAAATACAACTCCTGTTGACTAAGGCAATGATGCCAATTGCCCAAATACAACTCCCATACCTAGTTAAGATCGAAAGTTTGCACTGTCTCCCTGATTGGCTTGGTTGGTCTATGACAACTTCGTTAAATAGCTCCACACGACGGCGTTTGCAGAAATTGAATCAAATTCCTTGCGTCTGGGAGGGCGATCGCCGTATGCTGTCAGCACCAAGTCCAAGAGCGGACGCGGAGGCAGGGAGCGAGTGTATTTTGTGGGTAGATGGCTCTCAAGGAGTCGTACGAGCAATGGATGTAGTTGCTACCGATAGCGGTCCTGAAGTTGTAGTACGCACGTTGTTACGGGCAATGGAGCATCCCAACAGTCCAGCCAAGCCAGCTCGACCTCAAAAGATTGTCGTGCGCGATCGCGAAATTCAGTTTTACTTGCGCGGCGTGTTACAAGAGTTAGACATTGCGATCGATTACGTCCCCGACCTACCCTTAATTGACGAATTGTATCGCGGCTTTGAAGAATTTGGCGAAGCCGATCCGCCGGAACTGCCACTCCAATACGCCGCCGCACTCAAGAAGAAGGCGTTTGAAATTTGGCAAGCTGCGCCCTGGGAGTTATTGGAAGAACACCAAATTATCGCCGTCAAGCTCAACCGTTTTGACGTTGAAACCCTATACATTTCAGTGATGGGAATGTTAGGGATGGAATATGGCATTTTACTCTATCGCTCTGCCGAATCGTTGCAAAGGTTTCGAGCGAAAGTTTTGGTTGAAGAAGATGCTACAGAGCAGCTAGAAGAAGCTTTTCTCAAACAGGACTGCCTATTTCTCACCTTCGAGCGATCGGACGATCTCGATCGCGGCGGGGAGTTTGTCGATCTAGCAGATTTGCCTCTGTCAGAAATTGAGCCGTCTTTTGGTAACATCCATCCCCTAGAAGGACTGCGCTCTGTTCTATACGAGGAAGAAGCTAGCGCCGTTTTTGTTGCTTTAGAAGCATTAAACCGCTTTTTACGCAACGAGCGCCGACACTTGGGAGGGAAAACTTTTCCGGAAATTAGTCGTAATTATCGGATCGGGCTACCCTCATCTGAGTCGGAGAAGAAAACTCAGCCCCTCAGCGTCACTGTCTCTACCTTACCGAATTTAGCTACAGAGCTAGAAGAAATGGCGGATGCAGTTGCAAGTGAGGCAATGGCAGCAGAAGACTTGGATGCTTTGCCTTTATTCCAGTCATTACGCGACGATTTAATCCCAGAAGATTCTTTTCTCAGCTTGGGAGTAGTGTCTTGGGAAATGGTACAGCATTTACGCCAAAAAGCGACCCATCAGCAAGTTGGCACGCCGACAGAAGCAGGAGATGGATTGCCAGTAATTTTAATTCAAACTTCTCGTCCCAAAGCCAAAGACGCGATCGATACCATCCTAGCTGCGGGAGGACTCAAAGGGATTGGTTTTAATCCTGGCGCAGATCCATTTGGTGGCGATCGCTACGATCTAGGAGTACTGCAAACTAACAATGGGGAATTATTTCTCTTTGGTGAATTTTTGGAAGACGATCCGGTTCACGTCGTGGCGAGAAAAAAGTGGAACGATCGCTGCAAGCATACCAAAGGCTATTGTGGTTTAATCGTCGCTAGAGGACTGATGGGTGCTTCGCGGGGACAACCCCAGATGAAAGACATGATGGCACTGTTTGAAGCGCGATCGCTCTCTTCTAAGGATTTGGGTATTGGTATGTTACAGTTGATGCCGCAGTTTGAATGATTAGTCATTGGTCGAGTGGTGCGTGGTGCGTGGTGCGTGGGAAGTGTAGGTGTGCAGGTGTGCTGGTGAGCAGAGGAGATTAAATTCTTCTGACTTCTGACTCCCGTCTCCTGTCTTCACTGGTCGCTGGTCGTTAGTCCCTTATAAGGTATTATTAGTAGAGCTGTCTGAGTAGAATCAGACACAAACCTCAGCTTCTCATACAGCTTGGAGATACACCTATGCTGACGCTTAAAATAGTCGTATATATCGTTGTCGGTTTTTTCTTGGCGCTGTTCGTCTTTGGCTTCTTGTCTAATGACCCAGCTCGTAACCCTGGTCGGAGAGATCTTGACTAGGTAATTGTAACTAGGTAACGATAAAAAGAAACCTTTACTAGCAAGTGGCTGCGAAAGCGCGTTCGGATTTACCAGCGCGCTCAATTTTCTGGCAGCATGACGCGGTAAAAAGTGCGTTGGTTGGTTATACTCTGGGCTGGTTGTTTGCATCTTTGGCTGAAATATGACTCAATCTGTGCCACCGCCCGAACCACCCGCTCTCGTTCATCACCTAACACCAAAGCAAATCTTCACATCCCGCAGTCGGGCTAATCGACCTGTCGCTGTCGCTGAGTTATTGACAGCTAGTGCCTCCTCACCAACCACAACGACCAAAAGCGCCGCTACCGCCGTAAAAAAGGCTGTGATGTTGGGTTCTGAAGTTGCCGTCAGCTATGGTACGGAGCAGTTTGATATTGCTCAGACTGATTTGGATATAGACCCAGCTAGGCAGCAAAAACCTGTTCCTCCTCGTAGAAGTTTGGGCGATCGCCTCAGACAAGGGCGAAGACAGGCGCAACCGATTCCAACTTTTCGTCCGTCGCCCGCGATCGTCAAATTTAACAAGCTGCTAGCGCAAGTCACGACACCATCAAATCCTTTAGAGCTTGACCCGACTCGCCCGCAAGAATTAGATTTTCGTGCCCCTACACCAACCCCAACTCCTCCAGATTCCCCAGCTCCTCCAACTTCTCTAACCACAACTCCCCCAGCGACTAAAAGCAGGGTAATAGAAGTGAATTCAGACCGTCAAGAGTACGATGCCAATCGTCGCATCGTGACGGCAGAAGGTAGAGTTGAGGTGAAGTTGCCAGATGCGGTACTCAATGCGGATCGCCTGCAAGTCAGTCTTCCTAACCTAATTGCTGTAGGTGAGGGGAATGTTGTCTACAGCACGGGGAAGCAAATCTTAAGGGGGGAACGGTTTACTTTCAATATCGTTCAAGATAGCGGCACGCTCCAAGGGGGTAGAGGGGAAATTTTTATTCCCTCAGCCAGCCGAGATTTTGCTGCTCCGATTGGCTCTGATGTGACTACGAGTAGCGTTTCACCACTTGGCGATCGCTTTTCTCCCGACCAACCGTTGCAACAGGTGACTAGTGCGGGGGGAATTAATGTCAACTACGGTAGCAGAAGGGGAATATCTGGGGTTCCGGCAGGACAACAAGGTGGTACGGTAAGACGGCTGCGATTTGAAGCGGAGAATATAGATTTCTATCGCGAAGGTTGGCAGGCACAAAATGTCAGAATTACTAACGATCCATTTTCGCCACCAGAGCTAGAACTGAGGGCAAATCGGGTGACGCTGGTGCGAGAGACACCTCAACGCGATCGCATCCGCACGCAAGGACAGCGTTTGGTATTCGACCAAGGATTTTCATTACCAATACCCCGCGATCAAGCAGTAATCGATCGCAACCAACGCGAAACTAATCCCGCCTTGGCTCAAATTGGCTATGATGGTGGCGATCGCGGCGGATTCTTCATCGAACGCAATTTTCCACTTTTGAATGCTGACGCGGTACAGATCAACGTCACGCCCCAATTTTTCGTGCAACAGTCTATAGATGGGGGTGGAAACTTCTTTGACCCTGCAAATTTTGGTTTGAGGGCAAATTTGAGAGCCAGTACGGGATTGAGGAATGCAATTACAGGTTCGGCAATCCTAACGAGTTTAGATTTGGGCGACGTAGAAGACAATTTGCGCGGCAGTTTGCGCTTTCAGCAGTTAGTTGGCGGACGCTTACCCCATACTGTATCTCTAGAAGCTAGCTATCGCGATCGCTTGTACAACGGTACTTTAGGATATCAAGATGTCCAAAGCAGTATCGGCGGAATTGTTAGTTCTCCGATTATTCCATTGGGGAATACAGGCATCAATTTAAGCTATCAGGCAGGCTATCAATACATTAATGCCAATACAGATCGTCTAGATCTATTAGAACCAGTGCGGGAGAACAATCGCGCTTCTCTCAGCCGCTTTCAAGGTAGTGTAGCTCTCAGTCGCGGTTTTTTACTTTGGCAGGGGAAAGGTCTACCTGCAACAGCCGAGCAAGGACTCAAATATACGCCAGTCCCAGTTGTTCCCTACCTAGCAGCCTTCGCTGGTGTCACTGGTACTAGCAGTTTTTACAGTAACGGCGACAACCAATCGACATTAATCGGTACGGTGGGACTAGAAGGACAAATCGGTCATTTCTCCCGCCCCTTTTTAGACTACACTCGCGTGAACGTCAGTTATTCTGAAGGTATTCGCAGTGGCATATCGCCTTTCTTATTTGACCGTGCTGCCGATACTAGGGTTTTAGGCTTTGGACTTACCCAGCAACTATACGGGCCTTTCCGCCTTGGTTTCCAAACATCGTTCAACCTAGATAATAACGACAGGCTCAGCACCGACTACGTTTTAGAATACAGTCGGCGTACCTACGGCGTTGTCTTGCGCTACAATCCCGAACTCGAAATTGGCTCGATTAGCTTGCGAATCAGCGATTTCAATTGGACGGGTGGCGGCGATCCTTTTTCTACTACTGGAGTCAGACCCGTGGTTGGCGGAGTTGAGAGAGGCGATTAGTCATTCGTCATTGATTTGTCCCCGTAGATCGCCTCATATTATTTGAGTAATAAGCTACTGTCGTATATGTGAGCTGAGATTTTTTACTTGAAATTATGGTTAGTACAAATAGGAGACAGGAGACAGGAGACAGGAGACAGAAGGACAGAGGACAAGGAGGTAAGAGAGCTGAGGAGGCTGTAGGGCAAAGCCCTTCTCGAAGAATGGGGGCTGAGGGGCTGAGGAATAAAATACCACTCCCGACTCCCGACTCCCCTCTATTAGGTTTAAACCAAGCCCAACTAACCACTTGGGTACAAGCACAAGGACAGCCAGCATATCGGGGACAGCAGCTATACGATTGGATCTATCACAAAGGAGCGCGATCGCTAGCTGAAATTTCTGTGTTTCCCAAACAGTGGCGCAGTACTGTAGCAGATGTTTCGATTGGGCGATCGCAAATTCATCATCGCACTGTCGCCCCCGATGATACTGTTAAATACCTACTCCGACTCGCAGATAATCAAATCGTTGAAGTTGTAGGTATCCCAACTGACAAGCGCCTGACTGTATGCGTCTCGACTCAAGTAGGTTGTCCGATGGCTTGCGATTTCTGCGCCACGGGTAAAGGGGGTTTTCGGCGCAACCTCGCTCCGCATGAAATTATCGATCAAGTTCTGACAGTCCAAAACGATTTTCAACGCCGCGTCAGTCATATCGTCTTTATGGGTATGGGCGAACCTTTGCTAAATACAGAAAATGTCGTGGCGGCGATTCAATCTCTCAACCAAGATGTGGGGATCGGACAGCGTTGCATGACTCTCTCAACTGTGGGAATTCCAGGACGAATTCTCAAACTCGCTCAATACCAACTCCAAGTTACCTTAGCGGTTAGCCTTCACGCCTCTAACCAAGCTACCAGAGAAAAACTGATTCCTAGCGCCCAAAAGTATTCTCTTCAAGATTTACTTTCAGAATGTCGCGAGTACGTGCGTTTAACGGGTCGTCGCGTCACATTTGAATATATCTTACTCGCTGGGGTAAATGACGGCATAAAACAAGCAGCTGAGCTAGCCCAGCTGCTACGAGGTTTTCAAAGTCACGTCAATCTGATTCCTTACAATCCGATTCGAGAAGCAGATTATCAGCGACCGAGTTCGAGTCAAATTCAGGCTTTTGTTAACGTCCTGAAGCAGCAAATCGCTGTGAGTGTCCGTTATTCCCGTGGATTGGAAGCAGAGGCGGCTTGCGGTCAACTGCGGGCGCAGCAACTACAGCCTTCATCGGGTTAATCCCTGGCGCGTATGCTTCTACAACTTTGCCCGTCCGAGCGCACGTCACCATGAGATAGTCACAGCTATTGCATTGCGTGCGCGTTAGTTCGCTGCTTAATACATAAAATCTTTCTGCTTCACTACCGCAGTTGGGGCATCTAATCTGTTGTTTTATTTGCATCTGAACAAACCCTTTTGAGGTTAACAATTTTTAAGAAAAAAGGAATAAAAACTGGAAAGTCAATGGAATACATAATCGGAAACGCGATCGCTAAAGTCTAGCTAATTGATAAATCTAGGTAGTACCCCAAACAACAATATTTTTCTCGCTCCAATCTCTATTCTCTCAAGATTTCAGCTCAGTAGCTATGCCACTTTTGGTAGAAAATCTAAATTATTTTCGTGGCTCCTGTTTGTATTTTCTGCGATCCCCATAATGAATCCTTTGATTTGTATTGTAGGTAACAGTGTAAACGAATTTTCAAATGAGAGTGAGCATTGACTCATTCCTAAGTAACGTGTCAAGCGATCCCCAAACCCAACCAATAATTTGACTCACGATCGGGTGTGCTCCTATCAATTTTTAACCTTTTATTAAGGTTTGGGTTCCATCGACAGTTAGATTGCCCAAATGCGATCCCCCAACCGAAAAAGATAAAAAAAATACCAATCCAAAAGCGATCGGCATTATCAATTTATGTCAAATTAGATAGAAAAATTGCTCAATTTATGCCTTATGCGGGATGAAAGTAGTTATAAATTTCTCCTGCCAAGCGAGGACCAATACCATCTACTGCTGCCAGTTGCTCGATACTAGCTTGGCGAATGTAGTCGATTGAGTGAAAATGCGCTAAGAGTTGTTTCTGACGATGGTAGCCCAAACCAGGAATTTCCTCTAAACGCGATCGCCTCATTTTGTCGCTACGCTGTTGGCGGTGGAAACTGACGGCAAAGCGATGCGCTTCATCTCTTAACCGCCTAAGTAATTGTACTCCCGATTGTTCCACATCTGTTGCTAAAGGTTGAGATTCGCCAGGTAAGAAAATTTCTTCCCGCTGCTTGGCTAAGCTGACAACCCGCAAATCTTCCATCAAACTCATTTCTTGCAGAACAGCTACAACCGCAGATAGTTGCCCTTTACCACCATCAATCATCACCAGATCGGGCCAGTCAGGATTGCCTACCCGTTGCATTTGCGGATCTTCCGCGTATTTACGAAAGCGGCGTTGAATCACTTCCGCCAAGCTAGCAAAATCATCGGAATGACCAGCCGTAACGGTGGGATTTTTAATCTTGTAATGGCGGTAATATTGTTTGGCGGGTAAGCCTTCAATAAATACTACTTGGGAAGCAACCGCATTGGAACCCTGGATGTGAGAAATATCGTAGCCTTCAATTCGGTGGGGTAGATCTGGTAAATCGAGAATGGCGGCTAAGTCTTCCATCGCTTGGGCATTGCGATCGCTCAATTTTTGCGTCCGCGCCAGTTCGTACTCGGCATTTCGTTCTACCATCTCGATCAATTCTGCTTTCAGTGCGCGTTGGGGATTTACAATCGTTACTTTTCGCCCCTTGCGTTGACTTAAAGCCGTTGCCAGCATTTCCCCTTCCGGCAATTCGTGCTGCACTAGAATTTCTGTGGGAATTTCTACATCGTCAGCAGTTTCGTAATGTTGTTCTAAAACGCGCTGTAAGATTGCCCCTGGTTCTAATGGGGGTGTGGGGTGTGGGGTATAGGGTGTGGGGGAAGGAACTTCGGCGACGAAGCCGAGACGACCTACAAGTTGTCCGGCACGAATTTGGAATAACTGAATGCAGGCGTGTTTCTCATCTGCTGCCAGGGCGATCGCATCCCGCGAGATCGTATCATCTGGTAGCGATACCTTTTGGTCGGCACTCAGCGACTTTAACCCAGCAATTTGGTCGCGAATCCGCGCTGCTGATTCAAAATTTAACGCCTCAGCACTAGCTTGCATTTGTGCGGTTAGGATATCGATCAATTCCTGCGTTCGCCCTTGGAATACCATCGCCACTTTTTGTACGGTTTTGCGGTATTCTTCGGTAGAAATCAGTTTTTGGCATACCCCTGGACAGCGACCTAAGTCGTAATTGAGACACGGACGGTCTTTAAATAACGGTTGGGGGCGTTGCCTTAAGGCAAAGATCCGCTTTGATATCCGCAAAATTGTCCGCAGCAAGTGAGTGTCAGTATAAGGTCCGTAAAATTTGTCTTCCTTTTTACCCTGACGACGATTGCGCGTGATGAAAATACGCGGATACTCTTCTGACCACGTAATGCAGACGTAAGGATATTTTTTGTCGTCTTTGAGTAGGACGTTAAAGTATGGTTGGTTTTGTTTGATTAAATTTGCCTCTAAAGCGAGGGCTTCTGCTTCCGTATCGGTGACGATAAACTCAATATCGGCAACTTGCCGCACCATGATAGCGATGCGATCGCTCAGCTGCTTGGGTTCGCGAAAATACGAACGTACCCGCGATCGCAGTTTGCGCGACTTCCCAATATAAATAATGCGATCGCTGCTGTCGCGCATGAAATAAACTCCTGGTTCTGCGGGAATTTCTTTCAGGCGACTTTCTAAACGTTCTGGATCTCTGACCAGTGGCAATATCTTCGCTGCTGTCACTACCCTCTAGACCTTAATTTGCCTCAAATCCCTACCTCTGTCATCCTATCAAACTGCATGAAAAAGGAACTAGGGGCTAGGGGCTGGTGACTAGAGAAAAAACAGGTTATAGGGACAAGGGAGACAGGAAAAGGACACTCGCGTGCGGAGGGACAAGGAAAGATATATTTTTTTATTCCCTAGCCTCTAGCCCCCAGTCCCTAGCCTCTTCTTCTCACCCATTGATGTATGTCAAATTAATTGCAAAAAGAATATAATTTAGCAAATCAATTATTTGCCTTAGCTAAGTTTTTTATATTTCTATTGTAGTAAAAGCACCTGCTTTTCCTTTAAGGAAGTGATATATTATACATTAACTGTAAAGCAGGAATTAAATTTTGGTCGCGGAAGATGAAATTATTACAGATAAGTTTAATTCTGCATTAGCTGAGATTAAATTGGTTCTAGAAGTCAAAGATCGAAAGTTATTTGAGGAGCTTATTACTTTAAGCCGAGGTTATGAATATAGAAGAATTTGAACTAAACTATCGCAACGGCATTGATGACACGCTCAATCAACTTCAGACAGCCGTGTTGTTATTAGCACAATTAGAAGATCGAATTACAGTCATCGGTCAGGATTTACAAAATCTCAGCCAGACAGTAGAAGATTTTGTGACGCAACAGCGAGATGAATGATGTAAGGAGTAATTTTACTACTTCAGTAACTCCTCTTCTATCGCCTGTCTTAAATCTCTTAAACTGACTGGCTTCACAAAATAACGCTTTGCACCTAAGTCCAAGGCACGTTGCTGGTCGGTTTTGAAAGCGAAAGCAGAAACCACAATGACTGGGGGATTTTGGCAGTCTTGCCTGCAACTCATTTGTTCTAGCAAAGTATAACCATTAACATCTGGTAACTTTAAGTCTAATAAAATGAGTTCGGGCTGAAAATCAGCCAAGGCTTGAAAAAATCCAGCGCCAACCGCTAAACTCAAAACCTGGTATCCACAAAAAACCAGATAATCTTCTAGCATTTGTCGATTGAGGTAGTTATCTTCAACCAATAAAATTCGTCTGGGAATAGGGTTGGCTGGTGAAACCGATCCAGCGTTGCTCACTTGTATAATTAAATGACTACTGTTGCTCGTAACTAAGCGCCAAGGTTGTTGGTTTAAGAAAAATCAAATTCACATTTGCGATTGGTTGTTATTTAGTTAATTAAGCACAAGTATAATGGCAGAGTGTCGCTCAATGAGCAATTAGTTATCAGTAGAGAGTGAGTCATAGGGGCGGGTTTACCAAGATACTTGACTACTGACAGAGATTTCAGGTGAACCCGCCCGTACAAGAGTAGTAAGTAGTGGAAAGGGTGTAGGGAAATTTTGGATTTTAGATTTTAGATTCTTGGATTACACTTTCTCCCTCAGCTTCGCGACTCTCTCTTCTAGCCTCTCAAGAATTGGGCAATGCGATCGACGGCTGTTTCTAAGACTTCGGGTGAATGAACTAGAGCAAAGCGGACGTACCCTTCACCAGATTTACCAAACCCAGCCCCAGGAGCAACTGCAACCCCAGTTGCTTCTACCAATTGGATGCAAAAGCTGACTGAATCTTTATCCCAAGGGGCGGGTAGTTTTGCCCAAATATACATGGTGGCTGGGGGGACGGGAACTTGCCAACCAATACGGTGCAAAGCACTCGCAAACCGATCGCGGCGCTGGCGAAAAGTTTCTACTATTCTTTGTACTCCAGTTTGGTCGCCACTCAAAGCAGCGATCGCTCCGTTTAAGATGCCCCGATACTGATTAAAATCGACTGCGGCTTTAACTTGACGCAAAGCTGCAATCAGTCGAGCATTCCCAATCGCATAGCCAACGCGGAAACCTCCCATGTTGTAAGACTTAGAAAGGGTAAAAAATTCAATTGAAACGCTTTTCTCTGGATCGGCTTGCAAGATCGAAGGAGCTAGGGAGTGGGGAGTGGGGAGTGGGGAGTGGGATTGTTGATGATTCTTACTCCATTCCCCATTCCCGATTCCCCATTCCCGATTTTCGGCAAATACCAAATCGACATAGGGGAAGTCGTGAACGAGAACTAAATCGTGCTGCTGGCAAAAAGCAACTGCCTCGCGGAAGAAGGAAAGGGGTGCGACTGCGGTAGTGGGATTGTGGGGATAACTCAACACCATCATCCGCGCCTGTGCTAAAACTGGGGCGGGAACGTCTGCCAAAACAGGTAAAAAATTGTTTTCGGCAAGTATCGGCATAGGATAAATTTGTCCGCTAGCGAGATAGACTCCGCCAGCATGTGAGGGATAGCCAGGATCGAGGAGTAAGGCAAAATCTCCTGGGTTGAGTATGGCTAGAGGTAAGTGGGCTGTTCCTTCTTGAGAGCCAATCAGGGACAGAACTTCGGTTTGTGGATCGACAGCAATACCAAACTTTTGTTCGTACCACTGAGCTGCGGCTTGGCGAAAATTTTGAGTGCCGTGAAAGAGCAGGTAGCCGTGGGTTTTGGGGTCGTGGAGAGATTGGGCGATCGCTTCAGTAACGTGTGCCTCTGCGGGTAGATCGGCAGAACCCAAGGACAGGTCAATAATATCCCGTCCGGCTACTATTGCTCTTGCCTTAGCCCGATCCATATCGGCAAAGACATTTGCCTGCAAGCACTCTAAACGATTAGCAAACTGCATATTTTTGTCCTTTGTTATTCGTCATTCGTCATTTGTCAACAAAATAACGAATGACTCATGACCAATGACTAATGATTATTTAAATAGGTATCTACCATATCGGTGATTTTTTGCTTGCTCATTGCTCCTTCAGAAGTAGCAAGTACTTCCGTACCGCGAATTAACCGCAGGGCAGGAACTCCTTCCACTTTGTATAGCTTGACTGTGGCGGGGTTAGGATCGACTTCCATTTTCACGACCTTGAGGCGATCGCTATAGTTATCAGCCACCCAATCAATCGCGGGCGACACTAAACGACAAGGACCGCACCAAGAAGCCCAGAAGTAGACTAATACGGGTCGGTCAGCTTTTACAACTTCTGTTTCAAACTCTTTATCTGCGATCTCGATTGCTTTGCTCATGTGACTATTCCTTAACAGCCTCTTCTACCACTCATGTCAGTTATCAGTTATCAGTTATCAGTTGTCAGTTATCAGTAAGAGCGTGAAGAAAGGGAACACTTAACACTTAACAGTGTTTTTTTACTTCCGACTTCCGCGCAAACGCGACTTCCGACTTCCCCATTACCCATTACCGATTACCGATTACCATTTATCCAAAAATAATTTCCTCAGTTTTCCAAAAATGCATCACTTGGAGACGTATTACTCATAGTATTCTACCTAGCTCTTCGATCGTCTTCGTTACTCACAGCAATTCAAGTAGATTTGCTGGCTGATGTAAATCATCAAGGGTATTGGTGAGAATCCTTCTGCCTTTTGCTCTGGAGCCTTTTGCCTTTTGTAGTAAAAAATCATGAGCTTTACTTCTATTCGACGAAACTGAACTTTAGCTGCATTAGCGATCGCTATTTTCGCAGGTGTAGGCAAAACTACCGATGCTCGAACTCCATCGCCAACGCCAGCATCTTTATTCCAGCGAGTCACCAGTTATAGTACGACGATCGCGGCGAATCGCAATCCAGCAGACATATATTATCCTCAGCAGTCAGCTAAAGAGCGGCGGCGCGATCGCTTTTCTGCTGCCTTACTGTTACCAGGAGCAAATGTTGATAAGTCAAACTATGATAATTTCGCCAGAATTGTCGCCAGTTATGGATTTGTTGTGGTCGTCTTCAGGAGCCAACCACTACGGTATTGCGGATACAAATAATCCACTAGGATCGGTTCCAGACCCTAACACGCCACAGATCGAGCAATCGCAGGCAGTAGAAACTGTAGCGCGTTGGAGTGCGTTGTTTTTGCGGGCGGAGGTGTTGGGCGATCGCCAAGTTTTTGATTACGTATACAAAACAGGGAACGCTCTCGATAATAACGTTAGCGTTATCAGTCAACAGTGAACAGTTATCAGGAGTCGTAGGGGCGGGTTTACCAAATATCTTTGACTGGGACGAATCTTTCGGGTGAACCCGCCCGTACAGGAGTCAGGAGTTAATTACGAAAAGGCACGAGTTGCGAATTGAATTGTCTCCCTTGTCTCCCTTGTCTCCCGTTACCAACACTTACAATTGATCCAACTGTTTTTTCAGATCTTCTAGCTCTGCATCCACAACTTGATTTTTGGCAGCCGTTGACTGCTCGCTTGCTTGTGGTAAAGAAGGCTGGTTTGATGATGTTGCTGGACCTAGAGACATTTGGGCTTTTAACGCCGCCAGTTCGTCATCGACATCGCTACCAGCCTCTAAAGCAGCAAATTGGCTTTCTAGATCGTTACCAGCCAGTTCTCCAACAGCCTGCGCCCGTGCTTCTTGCATCATGACTTTTTCTTCCATCCGCTCGAAAGCTGCCATGGCACTGCTTGTACCCAAGCGCCCGACTGTGCCTTGCAACTGTTCTTGCGCCTTAGCAGCAGAACTACGTGCTTTGAGCATATCTTTTTTCGTCTTAGCTTCAGAAATTTTACTTTCTAAGGCAATCAAGCTACGCTTAAGGGTATCGATTTGAGCAACTTGCTGGTCTAAAGTCGTTTTGAGCGTATTTGCTGTTTCAAGATAATTTTTCTTCCGCTCTAATGCTTGTCGAGCTAAGTTTTCATCACCTTTTTGTAAAGCTAGACGAGCGTTACGATCCCACTTATCTGATTCGTTTTGGTTTTGCTTGTATTGCTGCTCGGTACGTTTTTGGGCGGCGATCGCTTGAGCAACGCCTTGCCGCAACTGGATCAAGTCTTCCTGCATTTCTAGAAGCGCTTGCTCTAGAATCTTTTCTGGATCTTCTGCCTTGCTAACCAAATCGTTCAGGTTAGATTTGACAACTCTGCTAATCCGGTCAAATAATCCCATAATTCTACTTTTCCTCTGAAGATCGCGGTTTAAGAGTGGGTGGCGAGTGCTGGCGTAGCACAACTGATTTATATTTGCTCAAAGCAAAATTAATTCATTTCTGCTTTATTCTTAACATATGGCTAATTGAGGGACTAGGGGCTGGGGACTAGGGAAGGAATTCACAATTTACAATTCACAATTTACAATTCACAATTCATCAACTTCTTGCCTCTCGCCAACTACCAATTACCAATTACCAATTACCACTGATAACTGGTCACTGGTCGCTGCTTGGTAATTGCGGTGGGGGTGTTTGTCCTGAAAGTTGGGCTTTCATGTTGGCAAGTTCTGTATCGATGTCGCTGCTAGCTTCTAGAGCAGCGAATTGTTTTTGTAAGTCGTCGCTACTTAATTCGGCGATCGCTTCTGATTGAGCTTCTAGTTGCAAAACTTTTTCTTCCATCCGCTCAAAAGCACCTAGGGAGTTAGTTGTATTTACACCCCCGATCGCTTCATTTAGTCTTTGAGTCGCTTGTGCCGATCGCGACCTGGCGATATACATATCTTTCTTCGTTCTTGCCTCAGAAATCTTACTTTCGAGAGTTTGCAGATCTTTTTTTAGCCTGACTACGATATTATTTTGCTGTTCGATTTGAGCTGTGAGGGCAGTAGCGGTATCCTGATAGGATTTGCGGCGTGTCAGTGCTTCCCGTGCTAAAACTTCGTTACCTTGCTGTAAGGCAATTTGGGCGCGACGATACCATTCTTCAGAGTTAGACTGAGCTTGGTGAGCCTGTCTTTCGGTACGCTTTTGGGTGGCGATCGCCTGTGCCACAGCCTGTCGCAGTTGCACTAAATCTTCTTGCATATCCATGACAGTTTGTTCCAGAATTTTTTCTGGATCTTCCGCCTGCCCAATCAAGGCGTTAAGATTAGCGCGAATCACTCTGAGGATGCGGTCAATCAGTCCCATGACAGCTCTCCATATGGACTTTAATTAGTGTGTTCTGTATTAAAGCTAAATCCCTCCAACCCGTTACTGGCAAAAGCTAAATTGCTCAACAACTAATTTTAGTTAGAGTATTAAACACATGGTATCGTACCTTCTTACCTGAGATTCACCTCTTGGTCATTGGTTATTGGTCATTGGTTGACGTTGACAGTTCTTGCTCCCCTGCTCCCCTGCTCCCCTGCCCCTCTGCTCCCCACTCCCCATGTCCTTAAATTCCTTAGGAAATATCATAGATGCCGTTAAGCTGGAAAGTCGCTGGCAAGAACAGCCGATTCAACGAGTTTTACAGTGCTGGGTTGATGCGGTTGGGGCAATGGTTGCTACTCATGCTCGCCCAGTTTCAATTCAAAGACAAGTTCTCTGGGTGGCAACATCTAGTGCTGTTTGGGCGCAAGAACTCTCTTTTAGACGGCAGCGGATTTTGGAGAAGTTAAATACTCAGCTACCGCAACCTTTGCTAGATATTCGCTTTTCTACTGCTCAGTGGCAGCAGCTATCTAAACAGGATGCAGCGATAGGCGATCGCACTCCTTCTGTGTTGGGACGCGATCATCCTAGTTGGGTAGGTAAAAAATCTGTAGCCACAAAAGGCGATCGCCAGACTCGTTTCCGCCATCCTCAAGCAGCATTCAAGCACTGGACTGAAGTAATGCAAATGCGATCGCGCCACTTACCCCTATGTCCCCAGTGCCACTGTCACACACCAGCTGGCGAACTAGAACGTTGGGGTGTTTGTGCGATTTGTGCTGCTAAGCAGTGGTAGCGACTGCTGCTTGCATTTCATCAATTTGCATCTCACCAAAAGTCCATCTCAATTGGTGTATTTTGTAACTATCTATTTAAGCAACTGAAGCAACAAAATACCTCTAGCGGCAGAGGTCAGTCTACTTCCAGTAAATCTACTGTTTGCTAGAATTTCACGTTCAGCTCTACATATACAGAGCATTTTTTCATTTGAAAGTCAACGTAATTTGTGCGGATTTAATATTTTCTTCCGATTGATCCCCGCCTGGTTTAGCTTGAATTTGAGTGGTTATCATTTGAGCCTTCTACAGTAAGTCTAAATAAATTCTAAAGTTATTTTTAGCCTTAAGATCGCTAGAACCTAGAGCAATTCTTCAGTTGATGCCTCTGGGACACATAAATCCGTAGAGGCAAAATAAATGCTGTAGACTCATCCACAACAGCTACTGATATGACCAGCTGCAACCTTTCAACTTCTGCCTGCCGTTATTGTCAGCACTACCAACCAGAGGGGCGGCGTGGTGGGACGTGTCAGATGCTCGACGTACCAGTTCAGGGCAACTGGAAGGCTTGTAGTTTGGCTGTGACTGCTTTTGCTTCTAAGTGGGAAGGCTTAGTGGAAGAAATCATGTCTTTGACTTCTACTTCAGTGCTTGCTAGCCCTGTAGCAGCTACTCAAAATCTACCTGAACCAGAACTACTGGAGACGTTTAGCCATATCCGCATTCACAGACAGCAGCAGGCACTATCGGCTTAGCCGTCAGGTATCGGTAGCTCTGTTCACTCCCTCAGCTTCGCGACTCTCCCATGCTTCGAGAAGGGCTATTCTCCGAGAAGCCGCCCTTCGGGTGTCTACGCCCTACAGCTTCCTCAGCTCTTTTCCCTAGCCCCTAGCCCCTTCATTAGGGCAACCAAGGATATTGCCGAAAGTCGGGTTGGCGCTTTTCTAAAAATGCCTGTTTACCTTCGGTTCCTTCTTCTGTCATGTAATAGAGTAAAGTAGCGTTACCAGCGAGTTCTTGCAAACCTGCTTGTCCGTCGCAGTCGGCATTAAAAGCAGCTTTGAGACAACGAATTGCTAAGGGGCTTTTTTGTAAAATTTCGCTTGCCCATTGAATTCCTTCTGCTTCTAATTGTTCTATGGGAACGACGCAATTAATCAAACCCATTTCTAAGGCTTCGGTAGCAGTATATTGACGGCAGAGAAACCAAATTTCTCGCGCCTTTTTTTGTCCGACAATTCGCGCCAGATAGCTAGCCCCAAAGCCACCATCAAAACTACCAACTTTGGGACCAGTCTGTCCGAACACGGCATTATCAGCGGCGATGGTGAGGTCGCAAACGACGTGCAGTACGTGTCCCCCACCAATCGCATATCCAGCTACCAAAGCAATGACAACTTTGGGCATAGAACGGATTAGGCGTTGTAAATCCAAGACATTTAAGCGGGGAGTTCCTTCATCATCAACATAGCCAGCTTTACCCCTAACGCTTTGGTCGCCTCCGGCACAGAAGGCATATTTCCCATCGGTATGAGGGCCAGCACCCGTCAGGAGAACGACACCGATATTTCTGTCTTCTCTTGCGTCGCAAAACGCTTCGTACATTTCAAAGATCGTTTTGGGACGAAAGGCGTTGCGCTTATGGGGACGGTCGATGGTAATTTTGGCGATACCGTCTGTTTTGTGATACAGGATGTCTTCGTAGGTTTTAGCAGTTTGCCAGTTAACTTGCATGAGTTTAAGCTGAGCGATGCGTTAAGTTGTAGATGCGTTTTACAAAGGTAGATTTTCTATGACTTTCCAAGAATTGCATGTAGGTAATTATTTCCGTATACCTGGTATGAGTGCCAGATTTGTCTACAGAAAGGCAAGCGATTCTCATTGCAGCGTGAATACTTTATTACTACCAAATTACAATTCGATCGCTCTATTACAGCCAATCCGACCTGAAACAGAAGTTCTGCTTTTGACTACCGCCGAGATGACTGATTACTTTAATCAAAGGTAGGAATCTCTGGAAAGTTTCACAAAATAAAATCTATCTGCTTTTCTATAATAAAAATTCTCAGATGACTCTTCGATTGGGTAGGGCGGGTTTATTAAAATTTTCTGTTAAAAGCATAGTTTTTTGGTAAACCCGCCCCTACGGTTAATCTTGCTTCATCCAGCTGAACATGGCGCGTAAATCTTTACCAACTTCTTCAATTGGATGTTCGGCTTCTTGACGGCGCGTAGCAGTAAACCCTGGTTTACCTGCTTGATTTTCTAAGACGAATTCCCGCGCAAATTGACCGGATTGAATTTCTTGCAGCACCTTTTTCATTTCTGCTTTGGTCTGGTCGGTGACGATGCGTGGTCCGCGAGTATAATCTCCATATTCAGCAGTATTGGAAATGCTGTCGCGCATTTTTGCCAAACCACCTTCGACAATTAAGTCAACAATTAACTTAACTTCGTGCAGGCATTCAAAATATGCCAATTCTGGTTGATAACCAGCATCAACTAACGTTTCAAAACCTGCTTTAATCAGCGCACTCAAACCACCGCACAATACTGCTTGTTCGCCAAATAAATCGGTTTCTGTCTCTTCCCTAAATGTGGTTTCGAGAATGCCAGCGCGAGTCCCACCAATACCCTTAGCGTAAGCCATAGCGCGATCGCGGGCTTGTCCGCTCGCATCTTGATACACGGCAAACAAACAGGGTACGCCTTGCCCTTGTTCGTATGTCCGCCGCACTAAATGCCCTGGTCCCTTCGGTGCAACCATGACCACATCTACATTAGCAGGGGGCACGACCTGAGCAAAATGAATGTTAAATCCGTGGGCAAAAGCTAAAACTTTGCCTTCTTTCAAATGCGGTTCGATTTCTTGCTTGTAAACGCTTTTTTGCACTTCATCCGGTAGCAGAATCATGATGAGATCTGCTTTTTGTGCTGCCTCAGCCACTGGATAGACTGTTAAACCTGCGGCTTTTGCTTTTTCTGCTGATTTGCTGCCAGGATACAGTCCGACTATGACATTTATACCACTATCTTTGAGATTGAGGGCGTGGGCGTGACCTTGAGAGCCGTAGCCGATAATTGCAACTGTTTTTTGAGCTAATAAATCTAAATTGGCATCTGTGTCATAGTACATCCGAGCCATAACAACAACTCCTTCGGGGCAAGCATTAGAAGACTGCAAACTTTTAATGATACCGGAAAATGGGTAATAGGTAATGGGTAATTGGTAATTGGTAATAAATTTGATTTTTGTACGGGCGGGTTTTGCCAAAAAATCTTTCGTAATCGATCGAAAACTCAGCTAAACCCGCCCCTACCAATTTTTAACTGTGATGTTCGTGCCAGTGACGGGCAATATCGATACGACGGCAGATCCAAACGCGATCGCGCTGCTGGATGTAATCGAGAAAACGAGCCAGGGATGCTGCTCTACCTGGTCTACCGACAAGGCGACAATGTAAGCCGATACTCATCATCTTAGCGGCTTTTTCCCCTTCGGCATACAACACGTCGAAAGCATCGCGCAGATAGGCGAAGAATTGATCGCCACAGTTAAACCCTTGTGCTGTAGCAAAACGCATGTCGTTGTTATCTAAGGTGTAGGGAATCACCAGGTGGGGTTTGCCGTAGTCATGCACCCAGTAGGGTAAGTCATCGGCGTAACTGTCGGAGTCGTAGAGAAAGCCCCCTTCCTCGACTACTAGCTTGCGAGTTTGAGGACTATTTCGCCCCGTATACCAGCCTAGAGGACGGCTTCCTGTCGCTTGGGTATGAATGGCGATCGCTTTTTGTAAATGTTCTCGTTCTAAATCTTCGCCAAAATATTTATAGTCAATCCAACGATAGCCGTGGCTGGCAATTTCCCAGTTCGCTTCTTGCATGGCGGCTACAGCTTCGGGGTTGCGTTCCAATGCCATCGATACGCCATAAACCGTGACGGGAATACCCCGTTGGGTAAACAGCCGATACAGTCGCCAAAATCCAGCTCGACTGCCATATTCATACATCGACTCAATATTCATGTGCCGCGCCCCTGCTAAAGGTTCTGCACCGATGATTTCGGAAAGAAAGGCTTCAGAAGCCATATCTCCATGTAAAATGCAGTTCTCTCCACCTTCTTCGTAGTTGATGACAAATTGCACTGCCACGCGCGCTTGTCCCTGCCATTTGGGATCGGGAGGAGTGCGACCGTAACCAATTAAATTGCGAGGATATGGTGTAGGCATTGGTATTGGCAGTATTTTTTAGCAATATTTTTTGAAATAGTATGAGCGTTGTTGCGATCGTTGGCAACTGTAGGGGTGAGTTCACCTAAAATCTCTATTGCTGTATCAAGATCTCTATAAACCCGCCCTTGCTATTCACCAAACCATGAAAATTCAAATTATCAACCCCAATACCACAGCCAGCATGACCCAAAAAATCGGTACTGCGGCAAAAGCTGTGGCGAGTCCTGGTACTGAGATTATTGCTTCTAACCCAAGTATGGGACCAGTCTCAATTGAAGGACATTACGATGAAGCATTGAGCGTAGTTGGATTACTTGAAGAAATCCGTCAAGGAGAAGCAACTGGGGTAGATGGTTACGTGATTGCCTGTTTTGGCGATCCTGGCTTACTGGCTGCCCGCGAACTGGCGCGGGGTCCAGTCCTCGGTATCGCGGAAGCGGCGATGCACGCTGCGAGTTTTGTGGCAACTGGATTTTCCATCGTTACTACCCTCAACCGCACGCGAGTTATTGCCCAGCAATTAGTAGAAAACTATGGTATGAGCCGCTTTTGTCGTCAGATTCGCGCGATCGATTTACCTGTATTAGAACTGGAAATTGTAGGATCTCCAGCACGAAAGGCAATTATTCAAGAGTGCCAATCTGCCTTAGCTGAAGATGGTTGCGGGGCGATCGTTTTAGGATGTGGTGGTATGGCTGACTTACCTGCTGAAATTAGCCACGAGATTGGTATTCCTGCGATCGATGGCGTGGCTGCTGCTGTCAAGTTCGTAGAAGCTTTGGTAAGTTTGGGTTTAAGTACGAGTAAGGTTGGCGATCTAGCTTATCCCATTCCTAAACCTTATACTGGTATGCTTGCCCCTTTTGCTCCAAAGTAGTAGCAGCGATCGCATTTAATGCAACTTAACTTTTGGTCAAACTGGCTTTATACGCAGCCCAGCCTCCCAGATGCGAAATATCAGTCCAATTGTATTTATCAATTAATTCTTTTGGATAGAGAAAGGCTGTCAAAACTTCTCCATCCTCTAGAACGATATCGCTGGGATACATGTTCGGTGGTTCGTTTGCCGACAAATATTCAAACTGCTCTTTTGTCATTTCATACACTTCACCAGGAATGGAAATTCCACCTTCTGTTACTTCATAAATGGCAGGATGCCAACCGTCACCAGCAGCATGAAGGCGATAGTGGGGTTGGGTTGCTGCTGTTTTGACAAACTTTGCGGACTGAAGATTTTGATGATCTGGTTGCCCGCGCAACGCCGAACCGCAAATAAATACTTTTTTTGTGCCTGAGTTGGTTGTCATGTTGAATGGTAATTGGTAATTGGTAATTGGTATTTATTGATTACTAGCCACTAGCCACTAACCTTGTACGGGCGGGTTCACCTGAAATCTTTGCTAGTAGTTAAGCCACTTGGTAAACCCGCCCCTACAACTCACTACTCACTTTCGACTGTAATTGTTCGACTTCTTGTATGACTCGCGCTTTACTTGCTATCAGGTGGGCTTTAATCGCCTCAACTGCTGCTTTTTCATCTCGCTGCTGTATGGGTTCGTAAATTTGTCGGTGTTCTGTACGAATTTCTAAAACATCAGGGTTGTGCTTGGTTGTTTGAATTCTCAATAGCTGCATTTGATCGAAGACTCGATCTAACAGGGAGACAAGCCAAGGATTACCAGAACTCTGTGCTAGTAATCGATGAAAGCGGTAGTCGATATCTAACAGGCGAAAGCTTGTCAGTTGTGTAGGTTTGCTATTAACTAACTTTTCTGCTTGCTCGACCATGCCTTCGAGTTCTTGTAGTTGTATTGCTGTAGCATGGTGACAGGCTCCCCTAACAGATAATTCTTCTAAAGCAATTCGACAATCATACAGTTGCATTGCATCCACTATTGAGATGGTGGCAACCCGCAGGACTCCGTCTCGATCGCTCGTAGCCAGATTTTCATGCTGAAGTAAGCGGATTGCTTCTCGAATCGGCGTTCTACTTACCTGAAGCTTATTCGCTAACTTGGTTTCTACTAGCCGCTCTCCTGGTGCTAGTTCTCCTGAGAGTATGGCATTCCGCAACGCCTGATATGCTTGTTCTTGTAGCGATCGCTGTCGCTGGAGCGACTGAGGAGACAGGGACAAAGCGGGACTCCTTAGCATCTGTCTGAAGGGGGATGTTTTTGCCTATTTTTATTTTAGGTTTCTGACGGCACGATCTCTTTCAACTGTCTTGACATGTTATTGAAGCAGTCACGAGTCAGCAGTCTGATTTAGTTTGTGGATACTGCATACAGTATACAACTTTTTCTCTCAGCGAGCGTGAATTTTTGCGATTGAATCGCCGCCTCTAGCGAATAAATAGACATCTTCTATTCATCGGGAGAGATTGTAGTCCAACATACAGTTTATTTTCTTGATTTATTCTTATATATCATCGTATACAGCATACATAGTTTTTAGCTCGGCTTCTCAGTCCAAACGTGCATACCTGCTGATGAGTCATAAATAAGTCGTAACTCGTAAATAGTCGAGCATGAATAAATTCAGGAGCGCAGAACTTAGATGCAAAGCGGATTTTGTTTTCCATAAATTGAGAAGCTTGAGAACGTCAATTACGATTTACCACTTACGACTTACTACGACTTAGTTGGTCAAGCTAGTAATTGCAATACAAAAATAATCATGACAACGACTGGAGTTAGACAAGAATTCCTCCAAACGAGTTCAGCCACCCAACAAGCCCTAGCTAATGCGGCGGCTGGCGTAAAATTGCGATCGGTAACAAAAAAATACGGCTCGTTTACAGCAGTTGAAAATTTAACTTTAGATATTCCTGCCGGATATTATTGTTGTTTGTTAGGTCCGAGTGGATGCGGCAAAACCACGGCACTGAGGATGATAGCTGGACATGAAGAAGTAACTAGTGGAGATATTTTAATTGGCGATCGCCGCGTCAATGACATCCCAGCCGCCAAGCGTAACACTTCAATGATGTTCCAAAGCTATGCATTATTTCCGCATAAAAGCATTTGGGAAAACGTCGAATTTGGCTTAAAAATGCGTCAACTCCCAGACCAGGAACGCCGGACTAGAGTGGGAGAGATGTTAGAAATGGTAGGTTTGAGTCATGTCGCCGAGCGCAAACCGAATATGCTCAGTGGCGGACAACAGCAACGAATTGCTTTAGCGAGAGCCTTAGCCACCCGTCCTCAAGTTTTGATGCTGGACGAACCTTTAAGCGCCTTGGATGAAAACTTAAGAGTTAGAATGCGGACGGAGTTACGCCGAATTCAAAAACAATTTGGCATGACATTCATCCAAGTAACTCACCATGTTGAAGAAGCTTTTTCTCTCTCTGATATGGTGGTGGTAATGACTCACGGACATATCGATCAAGTTGCCACGCCTTCAGAACTTTTCAACACTCCTGCTTCTCAATTTGTCGCTAAATTCATGGGAGACAACAATATCTTTACGGGTAAAGTTGTCAATAGCGTGGCAGATGCAAGTTTAGATTTAATTCAATTAGAGGTAGAAGGCATTGGCTCGCTATTTTGTCGGGGACATGCTGCACCAGTTGGTAGCCAAGCTGCATGTTCGATTCGACCAGATTTAATGCAGATCGAGCCACATTCACCTGCTGTTGCCGTTCAGTCTTCGCTAGCTGCGAATCAAATGACAGCCCGTATTGTTGCTGTAGAAATGACAGGTTTTGTAACGCGAGTTTCCTTGATGGCAGAAGCAACAGGGCAAGAATTATTATACAAGGCTCGCACGACCGATTGGAATGCAAATGCACTCGCAGAAGGACAGTTAGTTGTAGTTAGTTGGTCAAAAGATAACTGTGTTTTCTTAGCTGCGTAGAAAAGTCAAAAGTTATGGCGAAAATTAGTCGGCGCAAGCTGCTCAAAACAGGTTTAGCGGCTGGGGGAACTGCGATCGCGGCTGCTAGTTGTTCCAACCGTGGACCAACAGTTATTACAAACCAAATTAAAGATGTGACGCTGCGGTTAATTGGTACGGGTGCAGCTCAAATTAACGACATTCGCGTCCAAGCCGAAAAAGATCTGGGTTTCAAAATTCAAATGCGGGCGTTGAGTACGGCAGAAAACATTCAAATTGCCATTACTCAACCGAATCAATACGATGTTTTTGATGGTGAATACTTTGCTTTACCATTAGTCGCTCCTTCTGGCAATCTTCAGCCAATCGAGATTAGGAAAATCAAAGAATTCGATAAAATTACGCCTATCTTCACCACTGGAGAACTGTATCCAGGGGCAAGAGTCAATACTTCTCAGGGAACGGCTCCGCGCAAAGTCATGTTCCTTAAAGGCAAGGATTCGACTGAGTTTGCTTCAGAACCAACTGACTGGGCGACAATGATTCCGTTCCAGTACAACGCCGATACGTTAGGATATCGTCCCGATTTGGTAAGTAAGAAAATTGAGTCTTGGGCAGATTTATTCGACCCTCAATTTAGAGGAAAAACATCTCTGCTCGATATTCCTTCCATTGGCATTATGGACGCAGCAATGGTGATGGAAGCATCGGGACAGATGAAATTTGGCGACAAAGGCAACATGACCAGAGAAGAACTCGACAAGGTAACGAACCTTTTAATCGAGCAAAAGCAAGTAGGTCAATTCCGCGCCTTTTGGAAGACCTTTGATGAGTCTGTCAACCTGATGTCATCTGGGGAAGTGATACTGCAATCGATGTGGTCGCCTGCGGTGACTGCTGTGAGGGCGAGGGGAATTCCTTGCGTCTACGCTCCCTTGAAGGAAGGCTATCGCGGTTGGGGTGGTGGTTTGGGATTGTCGAAAAATCTTGCGGGAATTCAATTAGACGCTGCTTACGAGTATCTCAACTGGATGCTAGATGGTTGGGTAGGCGGATTTCTGTCGCGTCAAGGTTACTACAGTGCTGCGCCACAAAATGCTAGAAAGTTCATGAAGCCGGAAGAATGGGACTTTTGGTATGAGGGAAAACCTGCTGCGATCGACATTATCGACCCCTTTGGTAAAAAGATCGAGTCTAAAGGTGCAGTGCGCGATGGCGGTTCATTTACCGAACGAATGGGTAACGTCGTTTGCTGGAACTCCTTCATGGAGGAACAAGTGTATCTCGTCTACAAGTGGACTGAGTTTATTGTGGCTTAGTTAGTCATTGGTCATTGGTCATTGGTCATTGGTAGTTCTTCCCTAACACTTCCCCCACTAGCCACTCACTACTACGCAGCTAATGTCGTGGAGGAAACTCTCGCGGGGCGCTGCTTCACTACTCACTACTCACTACTCACTTAGATGAGATGAATAGCTCAAAAAATCTACGGACTTATTTTTTGGTAGCTCCGCAAACGCTAGTGTTTGTATTATTTTTGGTGCTACCAATTATCGCGATCGCAATTGTCAGTTTTTGGAATTTTAATGGCTTTGCGATGACTCCAGGTTTCACTTTAAATAACTATCTGGGGATTTTCAGTTCTAGAGTTTACCTAGCAACTTATCTCAACACGTTTAAGTTTGCTTTTCTCGTTTGGTTGGTTTGTTTGCTAATTAGCTATCCGGTTGCTTACTTTTTAGCTTTTCACATTAAAAGTCCCAAGTGGCAAACAATTTGGTTTTTAGTTTGTACCGTACCTTTTCTGACTTCAAATATTATTCGGATGATTTCTTGGATTCCGTTTTTAGGTAGGGAAGAATTGATTAACCAAGCATTGATGCGGCTGGGTTTAACTAATCAGCCAGTAGAGGTTTTTCTGTTTTCTGATTTTTCTGTGATTCTGGCGATGGTGCATCTCTATTGTTTATTTATGGTTGCCCCAATTTTTAATAGCATGATGCGAATCGATCGCTCTTTGGTAACGGCGGCTGAGGATTTAGGTTCTTCAGGCTGGCAAATTCAAAAAGAAATTATTTTACCTTTATCTGCTTCAGGAATTGCGATCGGCTCGATTTTTATCGTGACGCTAGTAATGGGAGAATTTGCCACAATGCGAATTATGAGTGGTGGTAAGTCTTCTTCTGTTGGTTATTTAATTAAGAATCAGATCGACAGTTTGCAGTATCCTCTAGCAGCAGCAAATGCAGTCGTGCTATTAATTATTACGCTGATAATTGTAGCTGCCATTTTGCGCGTGGTTGATATTCGCAAAGAATTGTAAGGTGAACCCGCCCCTACTCCCCACTCCCTACTCCCCACTCCCTAATTATCATGGCAGAAAAAAAGCGATCGCTTTCATCTTATCTACTGGCAGGCTTTTTCGGACTATTTGTTTTATTTCTCTATGGTCCGATGTCAGCAATTTTTCTCTTGTCGTTACAGGGACCCGAAGGGCAGTTGACATTTCCGATGCGGGGCTTTAGTTTTCATTGGCTCAAAGCAGTATTTGAACCGCAACGGGTAGGAAATTTTGTGGATGGATTTGGGCGATCGCTATGGTTGGGACTGCTAGTAATGGCAATCACAGTCATTTTCAGCGTCATGGCAGGATTGGCATTTCGACGCAAATTTTTTGGCTCGAATCTGATTTTTTACCTCACAATTTCTAGCTTAATTGTGCCAAGTATTTTAATATCCTTGGGAATTGGCATCGTATTTAGTCTGGTTGGAATTGACAATCAATGGTATTCTTCCGCCCTTGCCGGACATTTGACCTGGACGCTGCCTTTTGCTTTCTTAATTATGTTAGGCATATTCGGTCGGTTTAACCCTGCTTATGAAGAAGCTGCCCGCGATTTAGGTGCAAGTGAAACAACAACATTTTGGCAAATTGTATTTCCGCTAATTGCTTCTAGCGTAATTGGTGTAGGATTACTAGGATTTACGCTTTCCTACGATGAATTTACTCGCACCTCATTGATTTCTGGGGAAACTAATACGCTACCACTAGAAATTTTTGGCATGACAACAAACGTGACTTCACCCGCACTTTACGCTTTGGGGACGCTGACAACGATATTTTCTTTCGCCTTAATTGCGATCGCGTTAGTTACGATGAACTTTCTGTCTCGGCAACAAACAAGGTGAAATCGGAACGCAGATTGGGCAAGATAATACTACAACCAGCGAGATACACAAATGTTTCGGTCATTTTTACTTTGGACTTCCGAAAACAGCACTTGCAGGTTACGATTAAACGTAGCGTTACCCAAAGCGGGTATCGATGTTGAATTGTTCAAACTTTATGGACACGGATCGAAGTCCATCCCCCCACAGTACAATTCTCCTCTGAACTGAGCGCCTCGTCTCTCAGGGTAGGGGAGACTAAGGAGGTGTTTTATGTTGACTCAAGAAGGACGTACTACCCTAGGCGACATTACCGATCTCAACCTACTAAAAGCAGAGTTAAACCGCTTGCCCCCTGTAGATGCAGGGGATTATATTGCCGAACTTTCTCCCCAGCAACAGGCGATCGCCTTTCGTTTACTCAACAAAAATCAGGCGATCGCAGTATTTGAATATCTACCCCAAGAAGTCCAAGAAGAACTCATTGGTTCTCTGCACGATGCCCAGGTATTTCACCTGGTAGAGTCGATGAGTCCCGACGACAGGGCGGAGTTATTTGATGAGTTACCCGCCGGAGTTGTCAAGCGGCTATTGCAGCAACTGAGTGCGGAAGAAAGACAGGCAACAGCAACGATTTTAGGCTATCCCGAAGGTACGGCAGGACGGGTAATGACGACGGAATACGTCCGCCTCCGCCAAGGTTTGACTGTCGGAGAAGCCTTAAATAAGATTCGGCGCAGTGACGAAGATAAAGAGACGATTTACTACGCTTACGTCACCGATGATAATCGCAAGTTGGTGAGCGTGGTTTCTTTGCGACAACTGTTATTTACGATTCCCGATGTTTTAATTCGTGAAATTGCCAGTCAACGGGTGGTTCGAGTCAGAACTGACACCCCCCAAGCAGAAGCCGCCCAGTTGATGAAACGCTACGACTTAATCGCTATACCTGTCGTAGATCGAGAGGATCGTTTGGTCGGAATTATTACTGTTGATGACGTGGTAGATATTTTAGAAGAAGAAGCCACGGCAGATATTCAAAAATTAGCGGGGGTAAGCGGAGGTGATGAGGCGGCTTTGTCTCCGCCGCAGGTAACGATCCGCAAGCGATTACCTTGGCTGTTGGCTAATATCGGATTGTACGTTGGGGCAGCAAGTGCGATCGCACCTTTCCAACAAGTGATTTCCGTTGTCCCAGTGTTGGCTGTAATTATGCCAATTTTATCTAACACGAGCGGCAATGTTGCCATACAAGCTTTGTCGGTAACGGTACGCGGGTTAGGCGTAGGTGAAGTTACGCCTCTAGATACGCTAAAAATTCTGCGAAAAGAAATTTTGGCTGGATTGGGAACAGCCTTAGCTTTGAGTATTGCCTTGGGGATTCTATCCTTAATTTGGTCGCCACCGCAAGAACGCTGGGTAGCTATTGTTGCCGCTTCAGTCATGGCGATTAATGTATTTGTCGCGGCAAGTTTGGGGACAATGTTACCGATGGGATTGAAGCGTTTGAAACTCGATCCGGCATTGATCAGCGGTCCTTTACTCACAACTATCCTTGATGCCGTTGGGTTTTTAACTTTTCTATCATTAATTTCTCTTGCTTTACGGATGGTAGCGCCATGACAGCAGCATTAGTTTTAGTAGCTGGTGCAACGGGTGGAGTCGGACAGCTAGTAGTAGCTAAAGCCCTAGAAAAAGGTTTTAACGTGCGCGTCCTGACTCGTCAAGCTGACAAAGCCCAGCAAATGTTTGGCGATCGCGTAGAGATTGCTGTAGGCGATATTCGTCAACCCGAAACTTTACCAGCAGCAGTACAGAACGTTACCCATATTATTTGTTGTACTGGTACGACTGCCTTTCCTTCTGCCAAATGGGATTTTACGAACTTTTTCTCAGCCCAAAACAGTCCGCAGCAGGTTGATGCTATAGGCGTAAAAAATTTAGTTGCAGCCGCGCCGAGAGACTTGCAACGGTTTATTTTTGTCTCCTCCTGTGGTGTCTTACGCAAAAAGCAATTTCCCTTCAGTATTCTCAATGCCTTTGGCGTACTTGATGCCAAACAAGCGGGAGAAGAGGCGATTGTAGCTTCAGGTTTACCTTACACGATGATTCGCCCAGGACGTTTAATTGATGGTCCTTACACTTCTTACGACCTCAATACATTATTAAAGGCGAAGACCAATGGTAAGTTAGCCGTTGTTGTTGGTACGGGCGATACGTTGGTAGGAGATACTAGCCGAATTGATGTAGCCACAGCTTGCGTAGAGTGTATATCCTATCCGGCAACAGTAGGCAAGACTTTTGAAATAGTGAATTCTGGTGCAAGACCAGAAATAACTGATTGGGAAGCACTTTTTGCCCAGTTGAATTAATCTCTAACTATAAGCAGCTTCTAAACAGGATAAGTCGCCCTGTAACAAAGCCTCCACTGCTTCCGCTTTAGTTGGTAATTCACCCGTCAAGACTTCCCTACCCGTTTCTGTAATCAACACGTCATCCTCAATCCGAATGCCGCGCACGTCGGCGAAATCAGCCAAGCGTTCCCAATTGACGACATCGCGATATTTCTCCCGCCGATCGCGATCGGTTAAAATTGCTGGCACTTGATAAAATCCTGGTTCGATCGTCACTAACATCCCAGGACGGAGAGGACGGTTTAGCCGCAAATAATTTAACCCAAAGCGATCGCTGCGTTTGCGTTCTGGTTCGTATCCAGCTATATCTCCCAAATCTTCCATATCGTGGACATCTAAGCCTAATAAATGCCCAATACCGTGGGGAAAAAACAAGGCGTGGGCATCCATTTCTACTAAATCTTCCGGTTGACCGCGCAAAATGCCTAAATCGACTAATCCTTGGGCAATAACCAGCGCCGCTAGCAAATGCATATCCCGATACTCTACGCCAGGACGAATTTTGGCAATACAAGCATCGTGCGCCGCTAACACTACATCGTAAATCGCTCGTTGAGTGTATGAAAACTGCCCAGATACAGCCCAAGTACGGGTGACATCCGCCGCCCAACCTGTAGATGTTTCTGCCCCTACATCTACCAGTAATAAGTCGCCTAGTTGCAACGAATGATGATAGCGATCGTTGTGCAACACTTCTCCATGCACCGTGACGATACTGGTATAAGCACAGCTCATGTTATGGGCGAGAATAACGTGTTCCATCGCTGCCCGCACGTCTGCCTCTCGTGTGGCGCTAGTCGTAACCGCCATACCAGCAATGTGAGCTTGGATTGTTACATCAGCAGCTTGCCGCAATTGAGTTAAAGCCGCGCGATCGTGACTGAGCCTTAGTGAGACAATAGCTTGAGCTAACTCCAAATCGATACCTTGCAGCACCTTAACTGGTGAAACCGGACGGTTGAGGATGCGAGACTGTTGGAGAGCAGTCATAGTATCCTGCACGGCAATGGTAGCCGCTCCCGCAGCGTGAGATTCTAACTCGCTCATCGGAAAAGCCGCATCTGCGCCAATTTGGGTAGCAATTTCGGCTCTACTAGGCGTTTCGCCATGCCAAAGGGCGCTTTCTGGTTGAGGGTCATCGACAAACAACGTCATCTTACCCCCATCTAGGCAAATTGCAGCCTTTTCCAGAGGAATAGCAGCAAAATACAGAAAGTGGCTGCTGGCGCGAAAGGGGAAGCAATTAGCAGGAAAATTGCGCGAACTACTACGCCCCGACCATAAAACAACTGGTACATCGAGGCGTTCGGCTAGTTGCTGTCGTCGTTGACGCAGAGTTTCAACTAGAGCAATGTCATTGGTCATTGAAAAGTGAGTAGTGAGTAGTGAGTGGTATTACAAATGACGAATGACAAATGACAAATGACAAATTTAATCATCATCGTCTCGATCTGCTGATGGCGCTTCGTTGTCATCATCGTCGTCTGCTTCGTTGTCGCCTTCTACATTCTCATTCCCTTCTCTAACTCCTTCATCACCACCAGGAGTACAGCTAACAATTCCGCCTGCTACGCCTAACAAAATAAAAGCACTTAATACACTTCCGATCGCAGCTCTAGGGTTCAACCATTTACTCAGGTCTTTCATTCGCAACCTCCGAGGCGTGGAAAATACACTAATATTTCATTATTAATTGCATCTTAAGACGATGTGGCTATCTATTGGTAATGGGTAATGGGTAATTGACACTAACAAATGACAAATGACCAATGACTAATGACTCTTAACTAAAACCCCATTCAAAAAAATCTCAGCTAGTCCTTCCGCCATTTCCTTCATTTGTTGCGGCGAGGCGTTAGGTTCCATTAATGTATTGTGACTGAAACCAGAGATGGCAAACATGCCTAAGAATACTTGGGCGACAAGCCGAGGATTCATCGGACGGTAAATGCCGCGATCCATCGCCGTTTGAAAGAAAGCCTCAGCTACATCTGTCATTTTGCCGATTACCTCAGATTGGACGCGATCGCGCAAATCTGGGTGAAACTGGGCTTCCATAAAGCAAACCCGCATCAAATCGGCATTTTTTTGGAAATTCCACATTCGCCGCTGCATCACTTGTGCTACAGCTTTATAGCTGCCCATTTCGCTCAATTCTGTCAGCAGATCGGTGAGAATTTCTACCCAACCTTGGGTTGCTACCTCGACCAAAATTGCTTTTTTATTGGAAAAGTGACGAAACAGCGTCCCTTCCGCTACGCCAGCAGCTTGGGCTAAGTCGCGGGTCGTCGTACCGTCGAACCCTTGACGCGCGAATAATCGCTGCGCCGCTTGTAAAATGCGATCGCGAGAAGAATCTGCTGGCTGTGAAGCACGGTTGAAAACTTGCATAAAAGGTATCTATGGTTGTATCGATGTTAATACAACTTGTAGGGACATTCTCTTACATCCAGCTGCACAACTGGCAAACTTTAATAGATCGTTAATAGATCTATCTCGAACGTACAATTGATTTCAATCTATGATGCATCAGATCGTACATTTTACCCGCTCAATTTTATCCGTATTTAAGATCTGGCGACAATTGCTCGTCACTCTAACGATTGTAACTGTCTTCTTTTGGAGTGTCTGTTCGGCAACAGCATTAGCTGATTCAGCGATCGGTTATCAGTTATCAGTTATCGTAGGGGCGGGTTTTGACCAAAAATTTCCAGCTACAGCCGTAAGTCTATTTGCTAAACCCGCCCGTACAGAAGTCAGAAGTCAGGAGCCAGTTTTCGCTACTCCCTACTCCCCACTCCCCACTCCCCCTTCTAAGTCAATTCAACCCTATTACCAGCGAGTGAGCGAGGATTTAACTGAATTTCGGCTCAGTAATGGCATGAAGTTTATTGTCTTGGAACGCCACCAAGCGCCAGTTGTATCTTTTCTTACTTATGCTGATGTCGGTGGTGTCAACGAACCAGTGGGTAAGACGGGTGTGGCGCACTTTTTAGAGCATTTAGCTTTTAAAGGTACGACACGGATCGGTACGCGGGATTACACCGCCGAAAAACCGCTATTAGAACGTTTAGACAAATTAGCAGCACAAATAACCGCAGCTAAAACAGCGAAAAAAGTTGCCGAAGTTACTAAATTGCAAGCGCAGTTTGAGCAAGTAGAAGCAGAAGCGGCTCAGCTAGTCAAACAAAATGAATTAGGGCAAATTGTCGAACAAGCTGGTGGTGTGGGTTTAAATGCCAATACGTCTACAGAAGCAACGCGATATTTCTACAGCTTTCCTGCTAACAAATTAGAAATGTGGATGTCGTTGGAGTCGGAAAGATTTCTCGAACCCGTGTTTCGGGAATTTTACAAAGAGAAAGATGTAATTTTGGAAGAACGACGGCTGCGGGTGGAAAATTCGCCCATCGGACAAATGGTAGAAAAGTTTCTCGATACCGCTTATCAAGTCCATCCTTATAAACGTCCTGTGATTGGTTACGAACGAGATATTCGCAACTTGACGCGGGCTGACGTGCAGCAGTTTTTCGATACTTATTATGTACCAAGTCAACTAACGATCGCAGTTGTTGGTGACGTGAATCCGCAGCAGGTAAAACAACTGGCTCAAACTTATTTTGGACGCTATCGCGCTAAACCCGCTCCCCCTAAGTTGAAAGCATCGGAACCAAAGCAAAAGCAAACGCGAGAAGTATCGCTCAAATTGCCAACTCAGCCTTGGTATTTAGAAGGCTATCACTGTCCTGAAATTAACGATCCAGATTACATCGTTTATGAAACAATCGGTAGGTTGTTAAGTAACGGGCGCACGTCGCGACTGTATCAATCTTTAGTAGAAAAGCAACGTTTAGCTTTATCAGCTCAAGGTAGCAATGGATTTCCAGGCAATAAATATGAAAATTTAATGCTATTTTATGCTTTGACAGCTCCAGGGCATACAGTTGATGAAGTGGGATTGGCGATGAGAAAAGAAATCGATCTCCTCAAGACCGAACCAGTTTCAGCGATGGAATTGGATCGAGTCAAGACACAAGCCAAAGCAGATTTATTGCGATCGCTCGACTCAAATATGGGAATGGCACAGCTATTGTTAGAATACGAAGTCAAAACAGGTTCCTGGCGCAATTTATTCAAAGAACTAGAAGCAATTTCCCAGGTATCTGCTACCGATATTCGACGAGTCGCACGACAAACTTTCACACCAGAAAACCGCACCATCGGGCGTTTACTGTCTTCTAAATAGATTGGGGAGTTGGGAGTTGGGAGTTGGGAGTGGTGTATGAAAACACTTCTGACTGCTTAAATTACCCATTACCCATTACCAACTACTCACTACTCACTACTCACTACTCACTAATTTTCATGGACGAACTACGAAAATTACTGCAAGATGACCTTCCCCGCTTAGGTACTTACTTTCTAGATATGACAGCAGCGCAGGGAGACGGGGTGTTACTGGTTAATTACTACCCTAACGACAAGATATCCCAAATGGAAGCAAAATTTCTCAAAGCGGGTGTTATTCGCAAATGGGCGAGACAAATAGGACTAGCCGATCTAGAATCACAATTTGAGACGTACGATCGCCAAACTCAGATGGTAGTGGCTGTCGTCACGCCAGAAACGAAAGGTACGGTGACTGTAGAAGTATCGCCTACACCCGTATCAAAACCAGAACCGGAAACACCCGTACCTCCAGCTAAATCAGCAGCTACCAAGTCAAACGCAAAGCATAAAACTCCTACACGGACAACCGCTACATCTCCAGCACCAGAACCGGAAACACCTGCACCTCCAGCTAAACCACCTACTAAGCACAAAGCAAGGCGCAATCCTACTCGAACAACTGCAAGACGCAGAAAAACAACTTAGCGCCAATCTTCAAGTTCTAAAAATTCGGCAAGTTGTTCCAAAAATTAGCATAAAGAAGTGTAAATTCAGCCTTGTAAGATTGTTTGCATAGCTGTGAGCCAGGATGCAAATGATACTTCACTCATATACGGCAAGGCTGATTTCAGTTGCTTTCGCATTAGCTAGTGTGGGGCTGGGTACGGGATTAAGTGCAACAAGGGCGATCGCGCAGACGATATATCCATTTAACGGTAACTACGATACAAGGATCGATGTTGTACCAATTGATGAGGAGTTGTCTCAATCGATTGAGTTAGCTACGAGTTCCGATCCTGAAGCCCCTTATGGTCTAACTCAATACGAAGGATTAATTTACGCTCGTACCGATCCTACAACTGGCGCGCTGAATTTTGATACTAATCCCGCCACATTTGGCTTACCAGATCTACCGCCAGGTTACATCGTCTTTGAGGGAGAAGGAACTGACAATAAATTGCGGGGAACCGCCACGGCTACAGCTATATTTGACCGTGAAAATCTCACGGGGGAAGGTTCCGGCACGCTGACAATTACAGGAGGCGAAGGCATATTTACAGGCGCGACTGGGACGCTAAATTTTACTCAAGTTGACCGACTTAACCCAGATCCAAACGTTCTTTCGATTGAGGGTGATGCTGTCGTCAGTGGTGAGATCGAAGTCGTACCAGAACCAGGGGGAATTGGGACGCTGGCTGGTGTGGGTGCGCTGGGTGCTGGTTTAATGTTACACCGACACCGCCAACGTTTGACCAAAAACACTTAAAGCGATCGCCGCCTACCCTGACCGAATAAAATAGCTCTAGACTCTTCCGTAACAGTTGGGGCAGCACTAATTTCGTCACCCTTGGCATAGGCGCGTTGCACGGCGGGACGTACTTTTATACTTTCAAACCAGCGTTTGAGATTGGGAAAGTCATCCAGATTTTGCTGTTGCTTTTCGTAGGGTACGATCCAGGGATAAGCTGCCATGTCGGCGATCGAGTAGCTACCCGTGATAAAAGGTAGATTTGTCAGTCGTTCGTCGAGTACGCCATACAACCGCTCGGTTTCCTTGACATAGCGATCGATCACATAAGGGATTTTCTCCGGTGCGTAGCCGACAAAGTGATGGTTTTGTCCCAGCATTGGACCTAATCCACCCATTTGCCAAAATAACCATTGCATTGTCTCGACGCGATCGCGTAAATTATCTGGTAAGAATTTTCCGGTCTTTTCTGCCAAATATTGCAGAATTGCCCCCGACTCAAACACGCTAATCGGTTCGCCACCATCAGGCGGGTCGCGATCGACGATCGCCGGAATTTTATTATTGGGAGAGATCTTGAGAAATTCTGGGTCGAACTGTTCGCCCTTGGCAATATTGACAGGTTTGATTTCGTAAGGTAACTCGGCTTCCTCAAGAAAGATGGTAATTTTATGTCCGTTTGGGGTTGCCCAATAGTAGAGTTCAATCATATGGCAATTCGCTCGGAATGCATAAACTCTTCGATCGTAACGTCATTAGTTATTTGTCACTTGTCATTTGAAAGGAGTCAGGAGTCAGGAGTCAGGAGTCAGGAGTCAGGAGTCAGAAATCAGAAGAATTTCATCTCCTCAGCTCCCCTGCTCTGTTCACTCCCAAGAGCCCCCTCAGCTCTCTTCTGGTGGCAAATCTACGCTATAGAGGATCTCACCAGCTAAATTGTGCAGAGAGACAGTCATTACTTCACTATTGCTGTCAATTTTGACCATACCAAAGAACTGCAAGCCTTCTGAAGGGGGACGATTCGGTTTAGTTCCCTCTGGCAAGCTGTTGAATTTTACCTGCGGCCCAAAAGTATTATCCAGCTCGTTGGGTCCAAATGTGCCTGAGTTCAAAGGACCCGCAACAAATTCCCAAAAGGGTTTAAAGTCAGTAAATCGAGCTTTACTAGGATCGTAGTAGTGAGCCGCAGCATAATGTACGTCTGCTGTCAACCAGACAACATTACGGATATTTTGCCGCTGGATGAATTGAAACAAGTCCGCAAACTCCAACTCTCGCCCTAGAGGAACGCCATTATCGCCATTGGATAGTGCTTCGTAGGCTGCCTGACCATCTGGAATGACCAACCCAATTGGCATATCGCTGGCGATGACTTTCCAAGTTGCAGTTGAGGTGAGTAACTGCTGCTTTAACCAGCTGAGCTGAGCTTTACCTAAAAATGCTGTCTCGTCACTTGTTTCGGTTTGGCGATTTGCCGAGTTTGCCCCTCGATAGCTGCGCTTGTCGAGCATGAAAATGTCTAGCATCGATCCATACTGAAACGAGCGATAAATTCGCTCTGGGTCGTTAGGATCGAACCGTATTGGCTGATATTCTAAAAATGCTTGTCTCGCCCGTTCTGCCAAAAGATTGACATCTTTAACTTGATAACGCGCATCTGTACCGATATCTGTGAGAATCTCGCCTGGATACCAGTTATTTGTGGTTTCGTGGTCGTCCCACTGCACTAGTTGCGGTACTTCGGCATTGAAGCGGCGGACGTTTTCATCTATGAGGTTGTAGATATAATTGCCGCGAAATTCTGTTAAAGTCTCAGCAACTTTTGACTTTTCTGGTGTGGTGATATTTTTCCAAATACTGCCATCATCGAGTTTTACTTCTGCCAAGATGGGATTATCGGCGTAAATCGTATCGCCGGAGTGGATGAAAAAGTCGGGATTGAGTCGGCGCATGGTTTCATAGATCTTCATGCCACCAAACTCCGGATTAATTCCCCAACCTTGTCCGGCTGTATCTCCTCCCCAGACAAATCGAATGTCGCGTCCTTTGGCTGGAGGAGTGCGAAAAGTCCCCGTGACAGGAACGCTCTTCAGGCTGGAGTTGTTTAAATCCTGAAAAATAAATCGGTAAAAGATTTGCTCGTCTGTGGGTAGCCCCGATAAGTCAAAACGGGCAGTAAAATCAGTCTCTTCTAAAGCTGGCATTCCGACAACTCGCCGGACGTGGCGGAAAGATTCGCTCGTACTGTATTCTACGATCGCGCGGGCAGGGCGATCGCAACGGCTCCAAACTACGGCACGATTACCCGTGATATCGCCACTGGCAACTCCATAAGGAATTGTCGGGCGCATTTTGTCCGAAGTCATAATGCCTGGGGCTTGAGCCTTGACTTGTCGGGGTTGTGACAATAAGCTGGCAGCTACAGCCCCACTAGTAAGAGCTGTTCCGAACAGAAACGAGCGACGGTTAATTTGTCGCGGATTGAAATTCATAAAAGTTTCCTTCGATCTAACAGGCTAAAAACCGAAAAGAATTCCGAAATTCTTAATTTTTTCGTATGTCAAAATAGGCTAGTTGCCAGCCCAAACTTTCACGCTGCAATATTGCGATCGCATCGCTAGTAGTTAATGATACGGAGGGAATAGGGAGAAAAAAGAGTTTACGGCAGTAATCTAATCAAATCTCGATTCACAGTCAAGCAGCAAAAATTAACCTTGACTTAACTTTTTGATGATGTTAGTTGTATTTGCGATCGCTCTGACTGACTTTTTTGTATTGGTAATTGGTAATTGCTCGCCGATCGCTGGTCACTGATAACTGGTCACTGCTGCCCACTCCCCACTCCCCACTCCCTACTCCCCAATTTTAAAAATGACTTGGCAAACTCTCGGATTAGAATCTCATTTATATGAATATCTACTGTCTATCTCGTTGCGAGAGCCAGAGATTTTGATGCAATTAAGACAAGAAACTGCCCGTCATCCATTGGGTAAAATGCAAATTGCCCCCGAACAGGGACAATTTATCGCATTATTATTGCAATTAATAGGGGCGAAGAAAACCTTAGATATTGGCGTATTTATGGGTTACAGTTCTTTATTGATGGCATTGACATTACCTATTGATGGTAAAATAGTAGCTTGTGAAAAGAATGAAGAGTATGCTGCGATCGCCCGTCATTGGTGGCAGCAAGCAGGTGTGGTAGATAAGATTGATTTATATGTTGCTCCAGCTAAAGAGACTCTCGACAATTTATTAGAAATAGGTGCAGCTGAAACATTTGATTTTGCTTTAATTGATGCCGATAAGAGTAATTACGCTAATTACTACGAGCGATCGCTTCAACTTTTACGTCCAGGTGGATTAATTGCTCTTGATAATGTTTTATGGTCGGGGCGAGTTGCCGATCCGCAAATACAAGATAATCGAACCAAGAAAATTCGTGCTTTAAATCAAAAACTTCATCAAGATCCACGAATTACTCTCAGTCTTGTACCAATTGGAGATGGGTTAACTGTGGCGAGAAAAGCCATGAATGTTAATGGGTAATTGGTCGATTGTCATTTGTCATTCGTTGCTACTCACTACTCACTACGAATCGACTCACTACTCACTTTTTTAGTCTTTCTTACTGGCGAGTTCTTTTTTCCTCGGTAAGCGTATCAAAACAATTAGGACAGGAAATTCTCTCTTCATACTTTTGGGATTGTTTATCTAATTCTGAAATTGGATGTCCGCAACTGCGGCACATTTCATAATTTCCTGGTGCTAAACCTTGTTGCACGGCTACTCGTTCGTCAAAAACAAAACACTCTCCTTGCCATAAACTTTCTGCGGCTGGGACTTCTTCTAAATATTTTAGAATGCCACCTTTGAGGTGATAAACTGCTTCAAAACCTTGAGATAGCATGAATGCTGAAGCTTTTTCACAACGAATTCCTCCCGTACAAAACATTGCTACCTTTTTATGCGTGTCGGGATTGAGGTTTTGGCGCACGTATTCAGGAAATTGGCGAAATGAGCGCGTTTGGGGATTTTGCGCTCTTTGAAATGTACCAATTTTTACTTCATAATCATTGCGGGTGTCAATGACAACAACTTCAGGATCGCTAATTATTGCGTTCCAGTCTTGAGGATTGATATAAGTACCGACTTGCTGACTTGGATTGACTTCGGGTAGTCCAATAGTGACGATTTCCCGTTTCAACTTCACCTTCATCCGCTCGAAGGGTGGCGTTTGGGCATGAGATAATTTATACTCCAAACCTATCAAACGCGGATCGGCGCTGAGAAAAGCAAATATGGAATCAATTATTGCTTGGGAAGCAGCTGCAATTGTGCCGTTAATTCCCTCCTCTGCAAGCAGAATTGTCCCTTTCACCCCTTCAGAAAGGCAGTACGACAGTAGCGGTTCGCGTTTTTCGGCAAAGTCTGGTAAGCTGACAAACTTGTAAAACGTGACGACAACCTGAGTCATGGTTTTGAATTAGGAGAAATTTCTAGAATATTTTTGGTAATTTTGCTCGTTTAGCTCTTGACCTTATAGCTTTAGCGTAGCTATAATAGCAAAGTTGTCGAAAAAACGACAGCAAAATAATAACTCATGGGGGTTTAGCTCAGTTGGTAGAGCGCCTGCTTTGCAAGCAGGATGTCAGCGGTTCGAGTCCGCTAACCTCCATTGTAGAGCGACAAATTATTTGTCCGTGGCGACACATTATTTGTCAAAAGCAAAAACGACAAATTATTTGTCATACTCATTCCATTTATGAATTAATGTCGTCAAAGCGGCTTCGGCAACCGTTAACAAATTAATGTCGTCAATGACAGGCGGCATTATCTCTATTTTTTCACATAAAACCAATGTAGAGCCGAATTATCTGACCAGAACGGCAAATTCTAGCTCTCGCCTATTTCTAGCACTCTTTGAGGGCGATCGCCTACTGACGCACTGTGGATTCTCGGTTTCAGGGTAGGGTAGAATTCTCAATTACCAAGAGTCACCCAGAACTATAGTCTATCGCTCTACACCTTCTTGTGACAGAAGAACCAGCACCTGTTATTCCATCACAATAGAAATACCTTCATCAGTTTTGAGCAAATCCCCAGGAGGTAGCTCAAATGCTCAAGCAACTTCTATAGCGTGTCATCAATTAGGTAAGCTGGAAACAGAACTACTTGAGATCAA
>ERZ1066120.91-NODE-91-length-91206-cov-46.532731_pt1 | contig 91206 bp, 78 predicted proteins | sample MGYA00382767_ERZ1066120 | MGnify/ENA primary metagenome ERZ1066120 (study PRJEB33369, sample SAMEA5778350) | biofilm metagenome | biome: Industrial cooling water; feature: Water cooling tower basin; material: Biofilm | place: United Arab Emirates | collected... | reverse complement strand
ACTCAGCACTTTTATAATATCTGGGTAATTATTATATTCTGCGAGCATTAGCGCTGTGTATCCACCCTTATTCTTTAAACTGACATCGGCGCCTGCTTGAAGTAATATTTGTAATGCTGGTAGTGAGTTCCGTGATGCTGCCCACATTAATGGTGTTGCACCTGCTGCATCTTGAAAATTTACATCGGCGCCTGATAAAGTTAAATATTTAATGATGTCGGTATGACTACGTTCTGATGCTTTGAGCAAAACACTTTTACCTTCTGTGTTCACTGTGTTGGGGTTGGCACCAAAATCTAATAGTGTTTTAACAATATCAGTGTGTCCTTGTGCTACTGCCAGCGTTAAAGGAGTTTCATTCAAGTTACTAACATTTACATCGGCGCCGCGTCGTAGTAAAGCTTCTATTATTTGATTATGACCTTGTAATGCTGCTACTAGTAATGGAGTATCACCAATTTTGTTTCTAATATTGACATCGGCATCTCTACTTAGCAAAACTTCAGCAACATCAACATATCCTTCTAAAGCAGCAATATGAAGTGCGGTTTCACCATCAGAGTCTTGATGATTGACTTCGGCGCCTGCTTGTAGTAATAAAGATGCTATCGCACTATTTCCTGCTGCGACTGCTGCTGACAGCGCTGTCCCTGCATCTTGATTTTGTAATTTTACTTCCGAAGCACTATTAAGCAAAGTTTGAATAATATCAATTTTTCCCAAGTCCACCGCTAACATCAGCGCAGTTTCACCATCAGAATCTTGAGTATTTATATCTACACCTGCTGACAACAACAAATTAATAATAGAAACATTACCAAGCTTTACCGCTAACCGCAGGGCTGTATCTGAGTCATTATCTATAATATTTGGGTCGGCACCGTTATCAAGAAGTATTTTAACAACTTCAACATTACCCTTACTCGTCGCCACCATTAAAGCAGTACTACCATCTTCGTTTGTAGCATTCACATCCGAGTTCGCGGAAATAAGTAACTTTACAACATCAACCTGGTTTGCTGCCGCAGCTAACATTAATGCCGTTAACCCATATTGTCGTCGTCGTAAATTAACATCTGCTCCTGCTTTAATCAGCGCACGCACTACTTCGACATAACCATAATTAGCAGCATACATTAATGCGCTTGTACCAGTATAATTATCACAAACATTAACAGACGCTCCAGTGTCCAATAACGTGTGTACTTTTTTAATATCACCACTTTGTGCGGCCAACAGCAAAACATTTTGATTCATAAGTAAGGTGCGTGACGCCATTAATAATTTTACAACGAAGTAATACACCATACCGACCTTATATTTTTGTCCAAATAGGTGATTCCACGACCTCTTGGGAATCCCTGATTTAAATTACCGTGTCCCAAACTACCTGTGAATACGTAGAAAAATGTTGAGACGTATTTCCGGAATAAGGAATTTCGCAGTTGAAGATAATAGCAACGGATTGAGCAGTAAACAACAAACAATACAATTAATATTTTCTTTATAAACGCTTGAATAAGTGTTATGCAAATAACTGTTTCAAGCAATATGAGTCACAAAGTCCGCTAATCGTACATATAACTTATAGAAGCATCGAAATTTATCTACTTGAAAATAATTGTATTGGTGTGGTTTCAAGTAGGAAGCTATTAAAGTCTTGCTTATCATTCAGTAATCTGTAAATATTAAAAGGCACGGTCAAAATTATGATTATCGGTTCTGACGTTAATACCCAATATCTTACAACTGCAAATAATATGACATCGAACTCAATTAAGGCAGAGGGAGAGGAAAATAGAGATGATTTTCAGGCTGATGATGTAATTGATTGGCAAGTGCTTGGTAAAGCTTTAACTTCTTTGCCAACAACAATGTTAGTCAAGTCACGTCAAGGTCGTGAAGTTTTAGTAAGTATTGCTGCTGGGCATTTATTAAGAATAGACCAGACATCTTCTGAACCGTTGGATTTTTGTATTGGTGATGCGCTTTTATGTACAGGTCATGGTAACCCTGGCCCCATGACAATCGTGTTTGAACAACCAATATATGGAGTCAACATGAGAATTCAGCCAGATGTTGTCAATGACCCCGATTATTCTGTCTCGATAGAAGCGTTTGACCGCTTAGACATTAGTATTAATAAAGTTAAACATTCTGCACTCAGTCAAAAACTAGATGCTGGCGCCATTCCTTTAACTTTATTAGATGTTAAAGGTAGAGTTAAGAAGTTAGTAATATCTGCGAAAGAGCAAGGTATTCATATTCCTTTTTGTATTAATGCTATGGAATTGAAAACTGTGTAATGTTATATAGTGAGGGCGGGCAAGGATGTCCGCTCCACAAGAGAGGATACGGTTATATTTGGCGCCAAAATTCCTAGAGGATAAGTTAGATGTAAATATATCCTCTAGGAAAATATTCTCTCTGTGTACTCTGCGCCTCTGTGGTAAAAATAATTACTTTTATTACACAGTTTGTATGCCTGTGCTACCATTTCAATGCTAAATTTGCTAGTTCCATAATTTTCTCAAAGTTATAACTAGTCGTTAAATCTTGTAAAAAGTTGTGTAAAGAAATATGTGGTGTGGGTATTTGTTTGAGTAAATCGAAAATTAGGTTATCACTACAACTAGCGGCGACGTGATATAGATGTTCTACCCATGCACGCGGTTGCTTGGACAATATTTTAACTACTTGAGCATCGGATAGAGTTTGAGGATATTGAGCTTCGCTAGTTTGACTTGTTGCATCTTTATATATATATTCCACGTTAAGATGCTGTCTAATTTTTTCTAGGAGAAATTCTTCGCGAAAAGGTTTGTTAATAAAGTCGTCACACCCAGCTTCGAGGATTGCGTGACGCTGTTCAGAAAAAACGTTGGCTGTGAGCGCTATGATAACTGTGCGATTTAATGGAGAGGAGCGTTTTTGTAAGTCACGCAGTTTAATTTCTCGCGTTGCGGCATAACCATCCATCATTGGCATTCGCAAATCCATTAATATTAGGTGTGGTTGCCATTCGTTCCATATTGATATTGCTTCTGTTCCGTTTACTGCTTCTTTGACTGCAAAACCAATTAAGCTCAGTAGTTTTACAATAAATATACGGCTATCTTCGGCATCATCTACAACGAGTATACGGTAAGTCGGTTGGTCAGGCGCCAAACCAATAATTTGATTGGTAAAGGAACTTGTGGAAATGTCATCTTGTAAGGCAGGTAACATTTCAATATTAAAAGTAAATGTACTACCTTCGTTTAAAGTACTATTAAGTGTAATATCACCTCCCATCATTTTGACGTATTTACGACTAATTGCTAAACCTAACCCAGTTCCTTGCTGCGATTGTCTACCAGTTTCAGTTTGTCCAAATGCTTCAAAAACTAACCCAATTTCTTTTGGAGAAATGCCGGGGCCTGTATCTGTAACTTCAAACACAAGGTATTGAGTGTCTTCTTGTCTGCTTTGTCTTATACATACCCGCAGCTTAACGCTCCCATTACTTGTAAATTTAATTGCATTACCTAAAAGATTTAATAAAACTTGGCGAAGTTTACTAGCATCGGTTTGAATATATTGAGGGACATTGCTTTCGTATTCAAATGTCAGCATTAAACCTTTGGCTGTTGCACGGAATAGCAACATTTCTTTGAGAGTATCGAGTAAGCTAATTAAATCAAAGCTAGTAATGTTAAGGTGGCTTTGACCCGCTTCAATTTTTGACATTTCTAAAATGTCGTTAATAAGGTTGAGGAGATGTTCACCTGCTTTATTAATAATGCCGAGGTTTTGCTGATTTTCTTCAGATAAATCATTATCGTGACTCATTAGCTGCGTAAATCCCAAAATAGCATTGAGTGGAGTTCGTAGCTCATGACTCATATTTGCTAGGAATTCGCTTTTCGAGCGGTTGGCAGCATCAGCAACGACGGCAGCTTGTTGTAGTGCTTGCGATTGAAGTTGTGTTTGTGCTAATAGTTCTGCTTGTTGAACTGCGACACCAAGTTGGTTGCCGATTTGAACTACAATATTAATCTCTCCCTGAACCCAAGAGCGCGAACTGCTGTTTTGATAACTACCAAGCAATCCCCAAAGTTTGCTGCCGCAAAATATGGGCACGGTAATATATGCTTTTGCTTGGAATCGTTCTAGCAGTTTAATATAACAGTCTTCAAATCCTGCGTTGTAAATATCAGGAACACATAAAAAGCTGGCGCCACGATTATATACTCCTCCTTGAGTATCTTGGAGATGAGTATCGATAACTTGATTATCGTTACTGTTCATTTTTGCTACTACACAAGTATCCGCATCAAGGGCGCCTTTGGTTAAGTTGAGGTTGGTATTATGTTCTTCTATAAGTGAAACCCAACCGGAACCGACGGACTCAGCGACGAATTCGCCACTCCAGTCAGGATTAAATCGATAAACAACAACGCGGTCACAGTTAATAACTTGACGTAGTTGCTCAGTTGTGGCGGTAAATATTGTTTCTAAATCGAGCGTTTGCCGCATTCGTTGAATTGCTTGTGTGATAGCGCGCTCGCGTTCAGCAGCAGAGCGTAAAGCAGCTTCTGCACGTTTGAGGTTTGTGATTTCTACAACAACTGTGCCGACATTACTAGGGCGCCCGTCCTCTCCTTGAATAGCAAAATAAGAAGTTAAAAAATGGCGCAAAGAATTTTGTTCGTTAGGAGAGTAAGTACTTATTTCTTGGCAAAGAACTGGTTCTCCCGTTTCTAATACTCGTCGATAAATCGGTTCAATTACAGATGCAAGAGCCGGAAAAACTTCGTATATAGACTTACCATTGTGTGCTTCAATGCTTAGTCCATTTATTTGTGCTAACAACTCGTTAACCTGTACAAAGCGCATTTGTTCGTCTACAATACACTGACCAACAGGAGCATTATTAAAAAAAGCATCCAAGCGTGCTTGATGAATTGCCAGTGTACGCTCTAAAGTTTTTTGCTCGGTAATATCTTTATGAGTGCCAGTTAAACGTAAAGGTTCAGCGCGTTCATTATAATCAAAAATTTTTCCACACGATTCTATCCATTTCCAATCACCTTTATAAGAGCGCATCCGAAATTCAACTTTGTAAACAGGGGTGTTACCAAATAAATACTGTTCTAAAGCAGTATTTACTGAATTTAAATCATCTGGATGTACTAATTCAAGGAAACCTTGACGGGTGTCATTGACTTCCGTTGAGTCATACCCTAACATTTTGAACCAGCGCCAGTCCCTATATACTTTACCGCTAGCAATATTCCAATCCCACATTCCCAAGTCGCTAGCTTCTAGTGCTAGTTGCAATCGTTCTTCGCTTAATTGCTGTGCAGCTTCAGCTATTTTACGCTCGGTAATATCTCTGGCAGTTCCTAATAAATATTGCTGCTCCTCAATTTCAATTAGTTCTGCGCTCAACAACATTGTTCTTATTTCATTATTGTTCGATTGAAGCTGAAGTTCATAATTACGAATTTTGCGAGCATTTCGTAAAATATCGAGAATAGTATTACATTCAGAAGGATTCACCCAAATATCAATAGATTTCGTACTACTACCAATAACTTCTGAACGTTCGTAACCAAACACATGGCAAAAATTATCGTTAACTTCAATGTAATATATATCAGGGAATGTTACTAACGCAATAGGGTCTGGAGATGAGCGAAAAGCCGATGCTAATTTAGCTTCAGCACGACGAGCTTGTTTGGAACGCTCCAAAAGTTTAGCTTGAGATACCGTAATTTCCAACTGCGCTGCAATCGATTTAATTTCGCGCTCAGTACATAACTGTTGCCTTTTTATTTCTAAATTTTTTTCGAGCTTAATAATTCGTAGATGCTGCCGAACTCTAACTAATAATTCCTCTTGTGAAAACGGTTTTTTTAAATAATCAAAATTTAAATTATTCACATCAATATTAGTTATAGACGAAAAATCATGATTAATTTCGGTAATAAAAATAATTGGGATACTAAGTAAATTTCCATTTAATTTATCTTTTATTTTTTTTAAATAATTATATATTTCAACTTCATCTACGTTATTTGTTGTCACATCCAATACTATTAAATCTGGAGGTGAGACAATTGCTTTGGTGGCTTCTTGAGTTGAAGTCGCAATTTGGATTTCTAAATTTTCTTCTTGGATAAAATTAATTGGCAAAGCGACATCTTTCTGCTCGCTTACGACCAATAAGATTTTAATAAAGTTTTTATTCATGATTATCGAAATAATACTTGTACCTGACGTGCAAAAATTCAAGTAACAAGTTTTCTAATAATTGTATACTAACATTAGGCGCCTGTCCTATATCCGTTACCTAGAAGCGCCACCAAGTTTTTTGTACGTAAGCAAGAATAGCGAATACAATCGCGAGTCCAAGTAGCAGCCAAATGATTCCTCCTGGGATGGCAGCTAAAATTCCAACGCCAATTCCTCGCAGTATCCAGACGGCAAGAGCTATGCCAAAAAACATTCCAAATGCTTGCGTTAATAAACGGTTGAATTTAGAAGACTGTGACATTTAGGTTTCTCCAACTACTATAAAGATTTAATGAAGTATAAATAGTTATCTTGGTTTTTTGTTTTCATTAACGATAAGCTAACGTTGTTTTGGACTTGGTATGGCGCCTGAACGCTCTTTATCGCCCTTCGAGCAAGGCAGGAGGCAGGAGGCAGAAGGAAAGAATTATCTATAGAATTTGAGATTTCAGACGTTAGGCAACTCTTAAGACAAGACGCACTCGTTATGCTTTTTGTGCTATTGTAACGTCTCTATTAGCAGCTAACTACATTTGATGTTGCTTATTTCAATAAATGCTTCAGTATTTTTACATAAAAAACATACTGTTGATAAAAAAGACATATTTTTGGTGAATTTTCGGGAATAATATGGCAACAAAGAACTATTTCCGGAGAATTTAGATAATGTAGTGGAATGAGAACTAGTGGGCTATACAAGCGGTTAGCTGCTAGCCATTAGTTTAAAGCTTACAGCTAATAGCTATTCAAAAGTTTCGTCCGTTTATTTGTACTATCGTAGTAAATGTGTTGAGGAGTGATTGAAAATTTTATGTTTATATCCCATACTTCTGATTCAGTGATATATACCGAAGGCACAGCTTGGAGTCCTGACAAGCAAGCGAAAATGCTACAAGGTGAGGTTTTTGTTGAAACTTCATCTCATAGCGCTTGGGGTGGAGCGGTGACAGCTTGGATGTATTTGCCAATGAAGCGAAACCAAGTATGGCAACAACTAACAGATTATCCTCGCTGGGTGCAATATTTCCCCGATGTAACGAAAAGTGAGATAATACAACGGGGCGAAGTTAAACGTCTGTATCAAGCAGCACAAAAAGCGTTTTTATTTTTGACTGCCCAAGTTGAAATTTACCTGAATGTAGTAGAGGAATTAGGACAGCGTATCCAATTTAAATTAGAGAAGGGTACTTTCCATGACTTTACGGCAAATCTTGAGTTATGTGATTTTGGTAATGGAACCCTGTTAAAATACGCAGTTCAGGCAACACCGACAATTCCTGTACCCTCAATTTTAATTCAACAAGCCATGAACCTTGAATTACCTGCTAATATGCGTAAAATGCGACAAGTACTCATGTTAGGTCAATAAGAACGAATGTTTAGTGCTGAGTGCTGAGTGCGCTCGTTATAACTTCTTACCTACTCAGCACTTTTAACTCAGCACTTTCAACTATTAAAAGGCGCCGACTTTGGCTAAGATGACATAAATAGTTTTAACGATTACTAATACGTCGTACATTGGGTACCATTTCTTTTGATACTGTAAGTCTAAATCGACGACTGCCTCAAAATCTTTGACCTGAGAGCGACCGTTGACTTGCCACTCACCTGTCAAACCTGGTTTAACATTTAAGCGCTGCCAGTGATGCTGACTATAGTTCATCACTTCGTCTGCTGTTGGGGGACGGGTACCAACCAAGCTCATATCCCCCATTAAAACGTTCCAGAACTGAGGTAACTCGTCTAAACTTGTGCTTCGCAAAAAACGACCAAATTTTGTGACTCTAAAGTCGTTCTTGTTTTTAAAAAATAATCCGTTCGCTTCATTCTCTACTAAATTCTTTAGCTGTGGAGCTTCCACTACCATTGACCGAAATTTGCGAATTTTAAATGTCTTTCCATGTAGCCCATAACGTTCCTGTACAAAAAAAACAGGCCCGGTACTGTCAAATTTTATCGCAATGGCTATAGGTATGAATACGAGACTTAAAATAACTAGCCCGACTATGCTACCCACAATGTCTAAACAACGTTTAAATTTAGACTTAACTGAAGGGTGGTATTGAATTTGGTTATCCCAAGTTTCAGATGCTGCACCCTGAACTATGGGTGTAAATAGTATTTGATACATTGTAAAGCCGAATTTTTTTATTAAAACGTATATCTACGTAAGCTTAATTAGACTATAGACTTGACTTTCCTAAATATAATTACTATCAACCGTATATTCACTGAATCTTCATCAGCATAGGACTTCTGATGATTTTTTATAAATCTTATATGAAGTAAGTTTAATATATCTTATGAAGGATGAAAAATCTTTTATGTTGTGTATATTTGAGAGAGTTGTGCTATAGTTTACTACCAGTAAGCTACGTGTAATAAATTCATTCGCCAATGTATAAATTACACGCAAGTAACGGGTTAAACACCTATTTAGCTTAAATATTTACAGTATGTCTGATAAAAAGTCGTCTTAGTGTAATGTATACATTTGACTGTTATGTCAATTTAAGTTAAACATTAGAAACCATTGTATAAAATCTTGATTAAGTTTGGGATTTAGGTAGTAAATTTTACTACTACTTAAATTCCGAATAACTATATGTTCCAGGACAGGCAATTACAATTGCTTTCTGCTCGTGCTATCGATAGAGGTGCTAAAAAAATGGTTGCTGTAGGATTTGATGTAAAAGTTGGTCGTTTAGAGTCGATTGTCGAACAAATCGGAGAAGCAGTACTTGCGACTACGGAGACAATTGAGCGGTTGGGAGACCGTGTTGAAAATTTAAGCGGACAGATTGAAGAGCAAGGAAAGCAAATTAAACAACAGGGATATCAAATTTTGGCATTGTGCGACGCAGTGCAAACTTTGGCTGAAACTCAAGATGATTCTTTACAAAAGCTTTCGCAGCTTACACAAACTTTAGACCGCTTGATGACAATGATTCAAGGCTCTCCCGAATAATTAGTACTGAGGTGTATATGTGAGAAGTATCCTACCTTTTTTAATCCTTTGCAGTATTTTAGTACTATAGTTAATTATAACTCGATGCGTGCGTTGTTAGAATGTTTTCGCGTCTGGGTACACTTACTGTAGCGTGCAAGAGAGGACGTATGGATATAAAGTTAGGGTTTGGAACGGTTCCAAAAGCGCAATATGTTTTTGTGAGTCGCGAAGGTGATGCTTGTTGGTATAGTCTTTCTGAAGAGGGGAAGCAAGTACCAATTTATGAAAAAGCTTTAACAGGTTTAATTACTGGCATTGAATGTAATAAGAGCGTTGAAACGCAGTACGGATTAACTTATAAAACTGACTTAGCAATTTTGGCGCCAACACCTTGCATAATACGTTCGGGAAACTCATCGTATTTTTCTAAGAGTTTACTGCTGTCGCTTGATGCTTTGACTGTTGAGCAACTGCGTAATCCTTTAACAATTGCGGTCAGTCCTGGTGAAAAAACGGTAGTATTTTGCAGCATCTACGACCCAGCGACATATCGAGTCGTTGATTTTAGTTGGGGTGGACATAAAGAAATTGATTTGCAAGCCTTAGAGCAGAGAGTTACCTCCAAAATAGAAGCTATCGCATCACAAACTCAAACGGCGCCAGTCACGCAAGTCAGTAATAGTAAAAACACTGAAATTCGCGCCATGATGATGGCACAGATAGATAAGTATTTAGCGCAATTGAATTGGACACCAGAAATGGGGCGTAAATACTTACAGCAAAATTACGCAAAAACTTCGCGCCGACAGTTAAACGACGCTGAACTTTTAGATTTTACGTTTAGAGTCATCGAAATGGCGGGAGTGCAAACTGCATTATCAATTGCTTCGTAGAGACGCGATTAATCGCGTCTCTACTGTGTGCGGCATAATTTACGTTCACTGTCGTGTTGTGGGTCTTGCCAAGAGTAGGCGAAGTGACTAACGGAACGTACACGGGGGGCAAATTGGCGGAGTGCTTGCATTTGAACTTCTAATGATGGGCGCCCGCTAACAGATTTCCCCCAAGTACCAGCGACAGCAGGAATTATTTGTGTGTCGGGTCTTGACATACTTAAAACACGCTGAACTTGTTGAGCAATACAAGCGACGTTTCCACAGTTCGCATAAGACATTGGATGCCATTCAAAGTTACTAGGAAATCTATCCCACGCTTGTAAGCGTGAATCGTAACCTTGACCGTGAATTTGGTTGCCTTCAGGAAAAAAGACGGCGCCTACGGGTACACCCATTTGTTGTGCTGGATATGCGGCTAAAGTAATAAAATCAACAATTCCTTGCATTGCGTGAGCAACCGAAAGCTGCCATAAATCTGATTGAAGTTGGGGTTGACGTTGACTTGGTGACAAGAGCGACTTAGAAGCAAGCAAACTACGTCCCTGCCACATTGGTTCGCCTTCCAAGGGATATAATCTATCTACATTCGCAATATCACTAGTAGTTACATATCCTTTGCCTAGAAAGCGACGTATTAAATCTAACCCCTTATTATTTTGTGCCCTTTTAAATAAAGCTTGCTGAGTTGATTCTGTATATAGCCACAAATCAGTAACTTTTGTCGCGATTGAATTATTACCAGACTGACGCGGATAACGTACATAGTCGAACAAAATACCATCTGGGCGCCGACGAGCGACTTCTTGTACCAAGCGTATATAATCTGTTCGAGCGGTTACGCTGTATGGGTCAATAAAAACATGACTACCACCATCGACAACGTACAAACTGGTTTGCCCCTTACCGTTACGCGCAATTGCACTTTCTCTATCTTTTCGTTGAGCATAATTAAAACCAAAATTGGCGGTGTACATCCAAGAGTACACTTTTAAACCACGTTCGCGTCCTTTCTGAATCGCTTTCTCTAGTAAATCAGTATTTTCTTGTCCCGGCGCCCTTACAACAGAAGGCCAAACCGTAGGATTATCGTTTGAGGGTAACATTACCCGTCCATCATAAAAAGTTTCTACATAAACAGCGCTGTAACCCTTATTGACGATTCTATCCATAATCCGGTCAAGGGCGCCTGCTCGAATATCACAAGGATACAAACGTAACCAAATCGCTTGAACCTGTAACCAATTGTTTTGACGGCAGTCTCGAACGGCTGTACCGTGTTTTTTTAGTAAATTTTGATACTTATTATGCGCCGACAAGTTTCCTCGAAGCGCGGATATACGCAAGTTTTCCTTTTCTTGTACTGCCTTATTAGGTAACTGACAATACTCATTTAGTTGAGCCTCTGAAGGTTGTCCCAAAAAGGGAATTAATAAGCTACTAATTAAAGCGGCAACTCCGAAGCGGCGCCAAGAGAACATTTTTACAACATCCAAAGGACGTAGAGACATAGATGGAATTTAATTTAATTTTAAATAATAATTATTCTTTTATATATCTAATTTGATCTTTTGATATAAAAATTCTTTATAGTAGGTTGGGTAACACCCAACCCACAACAAGTACAGTAAGTACAGCACGACAAATCGTTAAGCGCCACGTTGCAAAGCAGACTCTACCTGTTTCAACTCTTGTTGTAAACGGGTTTTAAGTTTTTCGGGCACAGGGCGGTTAGGATAAGAGCTATAATGTCCTGCCAAAGAATTTAGGGCAGTTCGCATGGTGGTGAAAGAACTTAAGCTCGCAACAGAGGTGTTACGCTGATAGCGTGCCGAAAAGTCATTAATTTTTTGACGTGCTTCGGTTTGAATTGCTGCTTTAGAAGGCGCATCATTCGGTAGTTCAATTGCATTACGTATAATGTTGACTACAGTTAACGTGTCTTGGCTATAATTCCCCGTTAAGCTGTTGGGGTCAGAAGACGAACAACCCATCAAACCAATAGTTACAACCAAAACCAAGGCAAGTAGGCGTGACAAATAGCGCTTCATAAGCAATCAAGAGTGAAAAAATACTTAAATCAAGCTTTATCGTATCTTGGATTGGGATCAAATTGGGTTTTATATAGGGTGTCACGTTGTTGGTATGGGCGCCCAAGTTCTGATATTGCGTTTTGTAAATCTGAGACAGACATACAGGTTCCACCAATAGCGCCTGCCATTGTGGTAATGTGTTCTTCCATTAAGGTGCCACCAATATCGTTACAACCCCATGTCAATGCCTCTTTGGCGCCATTTAGACCAATTTTTACCCAACTGGGCTGATGATTGGGTATGTAATTACCTAGATATATTCGAGCAACTGCTGTAAGTAAAAGTGTATCAAGTAATACTGGTTGGTCACGACCAACACGGCGCCGTAAAGGTTTTGGTGCTAATGCTCCTACAAAGGGTAATATTATAAATTCTGTAATTCGGGCTGGATAGTTGTTTTTAATGGCAGTTTGCTGAAGCGTGCGGAGTTTCTCTAAGTGTTCAATTTGCTGTAAGGGTGTTTCGATATGTCCCGATAACATTGTACTGGTGGTGGGTAAACCCAATTTATGCGCTGTTTCGACAATTTCTAACCAAGTTGCTGAATTAATTTTTTCAGGGCATAATACAGCACGAACACTATCATCTAACACTTCGGCGGCGGTTCCAGGCATTGAGTTGAGACCTGAGTCGCGTAAAGCTGTTATTACCTCGGCGTAAGAAATTGTATCTAGTCTGGCGATAAACTGAATTTCTTGGGGCGAAAATGCGTGGAGATGTAATTGTGGAAACTCTTGTTTAATAATTTCGACAAGCTTTATATAGTAGTTCAGTGATTTGCCGTTGATTAAAGCTTCTGGGTTTAAACCACCCTGCATACAAATTTCTGTGGCGCCTCGTTGTACTGCATCAATTGTTTTAGCTCTAATTTGCTCCCAATCTAACCAGTATGAACCATCTGAGTTTGAATCTCGACGGAAAGCACAGAAACCACAGTGCTGTTCACAAATGTTAGTGAAATTGATGTTGCGATTGACGACGTATGTTACAGTATCTCCTACTTGCTGTTGACGCAATTTATCAGCAGCTACGCGAATTTCAGCAATAATACTAGGGTCATTTTGTTTCAATAATAACATGCCTTCATGTGGAGACAAATCATGCTCTTTAGCGCGTTCTAAAATAGCGTCAACACTTATAACAACCACAGCGCTCACTTCTTTGTAATGGGTTTATTTATATTAAATCACTTTATTAATTGTAATATATACAACCATTAGTCGTTTTGAAAAGTGTAACCAATGCTTGTGAAATTCTGATTTTGACTTAAAATCAAGAGCGATAAATTTTTACGTAACCTCATCTCTCTGCTCACCTTGGACATTCCACCATCTTATTGAATGAGTATTATTGAACCAAATCCATTGCTATCGGCGCCATCTGGTGCATTACGGGTTCCGAAGTATCCTGCCAAACTTACTGGTGGTAAAGATTGTATCTTATTCTCATTAATAATTCCCACTTATAACGAGCGCGACAATATAACAAACGTTGTGCAGGTGTTGACGAAGTTACTCGATTCGTCGATATATGGAGATTACGAGCTAATTGTTGTTGATGATGATAGTCCTGATGGTACTTGGGAGGTTGCCGCTTCTTTAATGACTTCATACCCCCAACTACGGGTAATGCGTCGAGTTGGAGAAAGAGGACTATCACAAGCAGTAATTCGCGGTTGGCAAGTGGCAAAAGGACGTATTTTGGGAGTTATCGACGGAGATTTACAGCATCCACCGCATGTGATGTTGCAATTGCTACGTGCAGTCGAAGAAGGCGCCGACTTAGCGGTTGGTAGTCGTCATGTAGATGGAGGTGGGGTAAGCAGTTGGAGTGTAGTTAGAAGATTTTTATCAAGAGGCGCCCAAGTATTAGGTCTAATTATTTTACCAGGAGTTTTAGGTAGAGTCTCTGACCCGATGAGCGGCTATTTCATGGTGCAAAGAGACAGTATAGCTGAAATTACACTTCATCCGGTTGGTTACAAAATACTGTTGGAAATAATTGGACGAGGTGATATTCAAGAAATTGTTGAAGTAGGATATGTTTTTAACGAGCGCGTCGAAGGTGAAAGCAAAGTCACATGGAAACAGTATATAGATTACTTACGCCATTTAATCCGCTTGCGTCTAACTACAGGACACTTGGGACGCATGAATAAACGTTTGAATTTTCCTATTGGTAGATTTTTGCGGTTTGGCGTAGTTGGTTTTAGTGGTTTGGGAGTCGATTTGACGGTATTTTATATACTGCGGCAAATTTTCGAGCTAGGACTGACACGTAGTACTATACTTTCAGCCGAAACGGCAATCATTAACAATTTCCTATGGAATGATATCTGGACATTCCACGATATCTCAAGCAGGCAAACGGGAAAAGGCGCCCGTTTAAAAAGATTTTTGAAATTCAACGTTATTTGTTTGGCTGGAGTGATTTTACAAGCATTGATAGTAAACTTGCTCTACAACGTTTTGAAGGTCAACGAGTATCTAGCAAAATTAATTGCAATTGCAGTAGTAGTTTTGTGGAACTTTTGGGTTAATCTCAAGCTCAGTTGGCGTGTAACTGATGTGAAGAAGTGAAAAGTGCTGAGTGCTGAGTGCTGAGTGCTGAGTGCTGAGTGCTGATTTATTGTCTAAGTTATTCTATTTTTACTGCTCCTTGCTCTCTACCCCATGCTGACGTTTATGTTGAAAAAATTTTTCTCTCACTCTTCACTCAAAACTCAGCACTCAGTACTTAACACTAAATACTCAGCACTCAGCACTCAGCACTTTCTACTTTTATTCTGGTTTGCTGTTGGTACTATTTTACGCTTCATTAATTTGGATGCTAAACCACCTTGGACTGATGAGTTTTCAACTTTGGTATTTAGTCTTGGTAATAGCTTCTTAAATGTACCGCTCGACCAACCTATTGGTATTGATATACTTTTACAGCCACTGCAACCGCGCGCTGGTGCTGGTGTACAAGATGTGTTGAAGCACTTATTTACAGAAAGTAATCACCCGCCGCTTTATTTTATATTGACGCATTTGTGGCTGAGGCTATTTCCAACAGATGCTGGGTTGGTGTCGGTCTGGGGCGCCCGTGCTTTAGCTGCGTTATTTGGTGCTATGAGTGTTCCAGCAATTTATGCACTCAGTTTTAAGTTGTATCGTTCACGGTTAGTCAGTCATTTAGCTGCTGCTTTTATGGCGACTTCACCCTACGCAATATTTTTGGCTCAAGAAACACGGCACTATACTTTACCTATTTTGTGGGTAATGGCAACGCTCGCTTGTTTTATCAGTGCCGTTCGCCACGTTCAAAGTCGTAGTCAATTACCTATTAAAGTCGCTTTAACATGGATTGTTGTCAACGCTTTGGGTATAGCTACACATTATTTCTTTGTTTTAACTCTTTGTTGTGAAGCGATTGTATTACTTTTCCTTTTAGTAAAACAAATAAAAAATAAAGAATGGGGAAGTGTATGGTACCGTATATTCGCGGTGGCAGCAGGTACAGCTTTAAGTGGCGCCGTCTGGATACCCGTATTTTTACAGAATAGTTATGGTGGAAAATTAACCGAATGGATTCAAGGTGATAGAGTTGGACTTGCTTGGTTGAGTCCAATTTTTCAAGGTTTAGCAGCTTGGATTACAATGATTTCGTTACTGCCCGTTGAGTCTCCACGGTTAGCTGTGGTTATTGCTTCGGGAGTTGTAATGCTAGCTTTTTTTATTTGGGCAACACCAATATTACTTCGCGGTCTAAAAGCTAGACTCAAGAAGAAAGAAAACCAATTTATTACTAAGGTATTAATTGCATTTATAATCAGCGCACTGCTGTTATTTGCTATATTTACCTACTTTTTAGGTATTGATTTAACACGTGGCGCCCGCTATAACTTTATTTATTTTCCGGCGGTACTAATACTAGTGGGAGCAAGTTTAGCTATTTGCTGGCGCCTAGAAACAGTCAAAATGTTTAAATGGCGGATATCAGGAAAAAAAGCCGTGTTAATAATTTGGCTGATGTCACTAGCGAGCGGCATAACAGTTGTTAATAACTTAGGCTATCAAAAATACTATCGTCCTGATTTATTCATTGGTATCATTCAAAGAGTATCTAGCCAACCAGTATTGATTGCCACTACACAAAAAACCCATGTGCATATAGGCGAAATGATGGGTGTAGCAAGGGAATTGAAAAAAAATCAGAAATTAACTAATACAAAGTTTCTACTAGCACATCAAGATGATAATCCTAGCGCTTCATCAAAAGCATTGGGCAAAGCCGTAAAAACCCTACCTCGTCCATTTGATTTATGGAAGGTGAACTTTTTTGCCGACGACCCCGAAGAACTAGAAACTTGTTCGCTCAATAGTAAACCCTTACCAGCAGTAAACGGTTACGAGTACAAAGTTTATCGATGTAGGTAAATCTCTTCTCTCTGTGTCCTCCGTGCCTTTGTGGTAAAAAATCTTAAAATGCATAATTTCACCACAGAGACGCAGAGAAACAGAGTAAGAATTGCTGTAAAACCAAAATAAATATAGTTATGTTAAAAGTCTTTGCTGACCGGGGTGGTACATTTACAGACCTAGTAGCTGTTACAGATAGTAGAGAAATTATAGATAACCTCTCAAATCATCCTGAGCGGTTTTTGATTGTGTCATTAGAAAAGAATCAGTGGGTAATCGTTTATAAGCTTCTTTCCGAAAATCCCGAACTATACGAGGATGCAGCAATTCAGGGAATAAGAGATATTATAGGGCTTTCAGGTGAGGCGCCTATCCCCTGCGAACAAATAGAAGTGGTAAAAATGGGAACAACAGTAGCAACAAATGCGCTGTTAGAAAGAAACGGTTCGCGCGTAGTCCTTGCCATTACAAAAGGGTTTAAAGATGCTTTACGAATAGGCTACCAAAACCGTCCTGATATTTTTGCCCGTCGTATTGTTTTACCAACGATGCTTTACGAACAGGTAATCGAAGTTGATGAACGTTACAATGCTCATGGTCAAGAACTGGCGCCTGTAAATATTGAAGCAGTAAAAAAAGACTTACAAGCAGCTTATAATTCAGGCATTCGTAGCTGTGCAATAGTATTTATGCACGCTTACCGTTACCCTCAACACGAACAACAAGTTGCACAATTAGCTTCAGATATTGGATTTACACAAATATCTATATCACATCAAGTTAGTCCTTTAATGAAACTAGTTAGTCGAGGAGACACAACTGTTGTTGATGCTTATTTAACTCCTATTTTGCGACACTATGTAAATCAAGTAGCAAGTCATCTACCTGGAGTTAGATTAATGTTTATGAAATCTGATGGGGGATTAGTTGCCGCAGAACAATTTCAGGGTAAAGATAGTATATTGAGTGGGCCTGCTGGTGGTATCGTCGGCGCCGTTCAAACAAGCAAGCGTGCAGGTTTTTCTAAAGTCATCACCTTTGATATGGGAGGTACTAGTACTGATGTTGCCCATTTTAAAGGTGAATATGAACGACAATTAGAAAACGAAATTGCAGGCGCCAGAATGCGAGTACCTGTATTAGATATTCATACTATCGCAGCAGGTGGTGGTTCAATCTTATTTTTCGACGGTTCCAGCTATCGCGTTGGTCCAGAGTCTGCTCGCTCAAATCCTGGGCCTGCTTGTTATCGACGTGGTGGACCATTGGCAGTAACAGACGCAAATGTCATGTTAGGCAAAATTCATCCGCAATATTTTCCATCAGTATTTGGTGTAGATGGGAATTTACCTTTAGATAAAGATATTGTCATTGAGAAATTTACACAGTTAGCACAAGAGATAGCGAAGAAAACAGAAAATAATAGTACCCCTGAACAAGTAGCTGCTGGATTTATTGCCATTGCTGTAGAAAGTATGGCAAACGCGATTAAAAAGATTAGTTTACAACGTGGATATGATGTAACGCAGTATGTGCTTTGCTGTTTTGGAGGCGCCGGAGCGCAGGTAGCATGTTTAATAGCTGATACTTTAGGGATGAAACAGATATTTTTACATCCTTATGCAGGAGTACTTTCGGCTTATGGGATGGGACTTGCTGATGTGCGCGCGCTTCGTGAAGGCGCCGTGGAAAAAGCTTTGAGTCAGGGTTTGGTACAAGAGTTACAGGTGTTGATGGAAAGTTTGGAGACGAGTGCGAGAAAAGAGTTACCCCTCCCTAACCCTCCCCTCTTTGAGGGGAGGGGGCAAGAGTTGGAGGAAGAGATAGTTCGGAAAGTTAATTTGAAGTATGAAGGGACTAATTCGATGCTGACTGTTAATTTTGATTTAGATGTACCAGTTATGCAGGAAGAATTTGAGACAGAACACAAAACGCGCTACGGTTTTATTCAATCTGGTAAGAATTTAATTGTTGAGTCGGTAAGTGTGGAAGTTATTCAAAAAATGGATACTCCTGAAGAACCTTTAATTAGTCGTACTCGTTCTCTCGATGAGGCGCCTCAAAGTGTAGATACTGTACAAATGTTTGCTTTGGATAGATGGCATGATGCTCCAGTTTATCAACGTGAGCATTTACAACCAGGAGACAATGTAAATGGGCCTGCGATTATTGTAGAGAAAATTAGCACAATTGTAGTTGAACCAAATTGGCAAGCAAAATTAACAGAACGTAATCATCTAATTTTAGAGCGGTGTGTCGTGGCATAGGCGTCAATACTGTGCGTGCAGCTATATTAGCTAAATATTTACAGGATAATTATTAATGTTAGTTCATTAAGTTGAGATAGGATAATGTCACCTTACCAGTATCCAGTTATTCAGACTACCGACATAGAAACAAGTTTTTTGGAATTAGCAGAACAATGGCGCCGTGAAACTGGTGTGCTTTCTGTCACCTCCAAAATATCAATGCATCCAGCGTATCAAAGAATAATCGGGATGGGGCAACCCGTTGTACCATTAATCATGCGTGAGCTTGAACGTGAACCAGACCATTGGTTTTGGGCATTAACTGCTATTACAGGTGCAAATCCTGTAAAAGAAAAACAGCGTGGCAGACTCGACCAAATGGCTCAAGCTTGGCTTGCATGGGGGAGAGAAAATGGATATAGATGGTAAGCTAGAAATTTTTAGAGAAAACAAGCTTCCCAACTTATCACTCACTGAGTATTCTGTAACTAGCAAGCAAAGTAAATTGTATAACTGCTTTGCTTGGGCTGCGGGTGAAGACAACCGCTGGTGGAGTCCAATTGACCCTGACAATATTTATTATTGGGTAGAAGATGTAGCTATCGAATTAAAGATATCAACTTTTATTCAAGCATACCAAAGCTTGGGTTATGAGGTTTGTGATAATAGCGAACTTGAGCCTGGTTTTGAAAAAATAGCGATATATGGTGATTCTGAAGGAGAAGCAACCCATGCTGCGAGACAACTACCTAACGGAAAATGGACGAGTAAACTTGGAAGTTGGGAAGATATTGAGCATGAACTCGAAGGTTTGACAGTTGAAATGTATGGCGATGTGAAACAAATATTAAAACGTCAAATTAGGTAAGTGACAATATGATTATTTCAATAAAGTGATGTTAAAGCTCTCGCACGTTTATTTCATGATAAAGTTCGCGAAGTTAATAACATAATCAAGAAGCTTGGAAATTAGCCAAATGTCTATCTGCTTTACATCATGCTGTTACATATCAGCATATTGTTGCTTGTTTAGAACCAAGGGCAAAACACGAGTTAAGTAATGCTTTACCCGCTTTTCTGCGAGAACTGATAAAATGCACAACTGAACAGGTTGAATTATGAAAATACGTTTATTTCAGGTTCAGGATGCTGAACAAATCGCGCGTTTGTTTCATGATACAGTTCGTGAGGTAAATATTTGTGATTATTCGCTTGAACAGGTTGAAGCATGGGCGCCGGATAATATAAATTTTAGAGACTGGGCAAAAGCTTGTTTAAGTAAGTTTACTTTTGTGGCTGATGATGAATCCATTATTGCCGGGTTTGGTGAATTAGAAGCAAATGGTCATATAGATTGTTTTTACTGTCACAAAGATTATCAGCGGATGGGTGTTGGTAGTAAGATTTATAGTGCGATAGAGACAAAAGCGCACGAGTTAGGAATTAAACGTTTGTATACAGAAGCGAGTATTACCGCAAAACCGTTTTTTTTACGTATGGGTTTTTCAGTTATAAAAGAACAACAAGTTGAGGCTAGAGGACAAAGTTTTATAAATTTTCAAATGGAAAAGTTTATTTAAAAGAAACCTAGAATGAAAAGAAACCAGGTTTATCAGCACCAACGAAAAGTCGTAATTAACCTCTTATTCTTTGCGACCCTCATAATCAAAGAAACCTGGTTTCTTTTCGTTTTGTTGAGGATTATCGTGTTCAGTGCTAAAGAAACCAGGTTTCAGAGATGCAACGGAACGCGACTCATGACATTATCAAAATTTATGAAATTAGGAGTTGACTATGAATAGAACATCACAACCTGACCCAGTACGCTTAGAAATATTTAAAAACTTATATCAATTTATTGCCGAGCAAATGGGGATAGTGCTGCAAAACACCGCTACCTCAGTAAACATCAAAGAAAGATTAGATTTCTCTTGTGCAATATTTGATACTTCCGGTTTCTTAGTGGCAAATGCTCCTCATATCCCTGTACACTTAGGGTCAATGAGTGAAAGCGTTTGCAGTTTAATTAACGATAAGGGAAATTCGATAAAACCGGGAAATGTATATTTATCTAATAACCCTTATAACGGAGGTACGCACCTTCCTGATGTTACTGCAATTACACCTGTTTATCTAGACGGCGCCAATTTACCATCGTCTCCTATATTCTATGTAGCATCGCGAGGACATCAAGCTGATATCGGTGGCATAACTCCCGGTTCAATGCCTCCTAATAGCACTACTATTGAAGAAGAAGGAATTTTATTTGATAATTTTCTCTTAGTCGAAGAAGGAAATTTCCAAGAAGCACAACTACGCGAAGTCTTAGGAAACCATCGTTACCCCGCACGTAACCCCGACCAAAATATAGCAGACCTGAAAGCACAAATTGCTGCAAATGAACGTGGAGTTCAAGAACTGCAAAAAATGGTGTTTCAATATGGCTTGCAAACAGTTCAAGCTTACATGCTATTTGTGCAAAATAATGCTGAAGAAGCAGTGAGACGCGCGATAGATGTTCTGAAAGACGGCACCTTTACGTATCATATGGATGGCGATGCAGTTATAAAAGTTACAGTTACCATTAACAAACAAAATCGCAGCGCTGTAATAGATTTTACCGGAACATCTCAACAACTAGATACAAACTTTAACGCACCGTCATCTGTAACTCAAGCTGCTGTTTTATACGTATTTAGAACATTAGTAGATGATAGCATTCCTCTCAACGCTGGATGTCTCAATCCCTTAGAAATAATTATCCCCGAAAGCTCAATGCTTAACCCCGTATATCCAGCAGCAGTAGTTGCTGGTAACGTCGAAACCTCCCAAACTATTGTTGACGCTTTATATGGTGCATTAGGAGTAATGGCAGCTTCACAAGGAACAATGAATAATTTCACCTTTGGAAACGCGCGCTATCAATATTATGAAACAATTTGCGGCGGAAGTGGAGCAGGCGCCGACTTTGATGGAACCGATGCAGTTCACACGCACATGACAAACTCACGCTTAACCGACCCAGAAGTATTAGAAACAAGATATCCAGTGATGGTAGAAAGTTTTGGTATACGTTCTAATAGCGGAGGTAAAGGAAAACATACAGGAGGAAACGGAGTAATTCGTAAAATAAAATTTCTCGAACCAATGACAGCAAATATTCTTTCTAGTCATAGAATAATTCCCCCCTTTAGTTTGCAAGGCGCCGAAAACGGACAACTAGGACGGAACTCAATACAACGCAGTAACGGAAACAAAGAAAATTTAGGAAGCATCGGAACAGTAGAAATGCAACCAGGAGACATATTCATCATCGAAACACCAGGAGGTGGAGGATTCGGCGCCACACCAACATAATACTGTACGGGCGGGTTAACCCATAACCTTCAAACAAAAAAACAACCTTCCTAAACCCGCCCCCCCAAATCATACAATTAATTAAATAACTCACGATTACGCCACCATTTATTATGATTATTTATTGATAATAAAAATTGCTGATTCAGGCGCCGCTACATTTACACATACTACATAGATAACTCCAATTATTAAGACTTATTAAAAATGTTTGTATAAAGAATATTTGCTGTTTAATAATTTCAGACTATCGTTCGTTGCACAAAAAGGTAAAATCACTTCATGATTGACCACGATAGCTTGTTTAAAAAGTTAATACAGAATTTTTTTCTTGATTTCATCGAGTTATTCTTTCCAGATATCAGTGATGTTTTGGATAAAGACTCTATAACATTTTTACCACAAGAGATACTGACAGATGTAAGAAAAGGCGAAAAAAAGATTATAGATGTATTAGTCCAAGCAAAATACAAAAACGAGACGACGCTATTTATTATACACATCGAGCATCAGTCTTATATTCAAAAAGACTTTAGCGAACGAATGTTTTTATACTTTGCCGATTTATTTAAAATCTATGGGATTCCAATAATACCAATCGTTATTTTCTCTCATGATGCACCGTTGACTGTACAACCATCTAGCTTCAACATCAGCGCTAGAGGCAAGAATGTATTGCAGTTTGATTATGAAGTTGTTCAGTTAAATCAACTCAACTGGCAAGACTTCATGAATATACAAAACCCTGTTGCCAGTGCTTTAATGTCGAAAATGAAGATTGGTGCTTCAGAGCGTCCAATGGTAAAGCTAATTTCGCTACAGTTACTTACTTCGTTGGGACTAAATGCTGCACAAGTCGGACAAATCTCCGGATTTATCGATACTTACCTAAAACTCAACACAGAGGAAGAAGAGGTGTTTAATTCACAAATTGCTACCATAGAATCAGAGAAAAAGGAGCAAGTTATGGAAATTGTCACTAGTTGGATGGAAAAAGGTATAGAGAAGGGTAAAGAACTAGGTAGAGAGGAAGGTAAAGAACTAGGTAGAGAGGAAGGTAGGGAGGAAGGTATGCAACTAGGTAAAGAACTAGGTAAGCAAGAGGAAGCTGCATCGTTCGTTCTCCGCCTACTTCAACGTCGTTTCGGTAACTTAAGCCAAAGCCAGCAGGAACGTATTCAAGGTCTTTCCAGAAAACGTTTAGAAGAATTAGGGGAAGCGCTGTTAGATTTTAATTCAATAACCGATTTAAAAACCTGGCTCGCGCGCGTTTAAATTGTATATCACCTGGTTGCTGGCGCCTTCACAATACAACAAATGGGCGCCTTTCCACATTGGAGACAAGTTATGAAAATTGAAACTCAGCTAAATTTCAATGCAATGTGAAAGCTACTTCTATTGATGGCTTAACCCATAACCTTCAAATAAAAAAACAATACTGTACAGGCGGGTTAACCCACAACCTTCAAACAAAAAACAATCTTTGTAAACCCGCCCCCAAATCATACAATTAATTAAATACTCACGATTACGCGACCATTTATTATGATTATTTATTGATAATAAAAATTGCTGATTTAGGCGCCGCTACATTTACATATACTACATAGATAACTCCAATTATTAAAACTTATTAAAAATGTTTGTATAAAGAATATTTGCTGTTTAATAATTGTATACTATCGTTCGTTGCACAAAAAAGTAAAATCACTTCATGATTGACCACGATAGCTTGTTTAAAAAGTTAATACAGAATTTTTTTCTTGATTTCATCGAGTTATTCTTTCCAGATATCAGTGATGTTTTGGATAAAGACTCTATAACATTTTTACCACAAGAGATACTGACAGATGTAAGAAAAGGCGAAAAAAAGATTATAGATGTATTAGTCCAAGCAAAATACAAAAACGAGACGACGCTATTTATTATACACATCGAGCATCAGTCTTATATTCAAAAAGACTTTAGCGAACGAATGTTTTTATACTTTGCCGATTTATTTAAAATCTATGGGATTCCAATAATACCAATCGTTATTTTCTCTCACGACGCACCGTTGACTATACAACCATCTTCGTTCAACATTAGCGCCGGAACCAAAAGTGTAATGCAGTTTGACTATCAAGTCGTTCAGTTAAATCAACTCAACTGGCAAGACTTTGTAAATATACAAAACCCTGTTGCCAGTGCTTTGATGTCGAAAATGAAGATGGGTGCTTCAGAGCGTCCAATGGTAAAGCTAATTTCATTACAGGTACTTGCTTCGTTGGGACTAAATGCTGCACAAGTCGGACAAATCTCTGGATTTATAGATACTTACCTAAAACTCAATACAGAGGAAGAAGAAGTGTTTAATTCACAAATTGCTACCATAGAATCAGAGAAAAAGGAGCAAGTTATGGAAATTGTCACTAGCTGGATGGAAAAAGGTATAGAAAAGGGTAAGGAACTCGGTAGGGAGGAAGGTAGAGAAGAAGGTAGAGAAGAAGGTAGAGAAGAAGGTATGCAATTAGGTATGCAACTAGGTGAGCAAAGTGGAACTGCGAAGCTAATCATACACTTACTTCAATGTCGTTTCGGCAACTTAAATCAAAGTCAGCAGGAACGTATTCAAGGTCTCTCTGCTAAACGTTTAGAAGAATTAGGGGAAGCGCTGCTAGATTTTAATTCCATTACCGATTTAAAACACTGGCTCGCGCGCGTTTAAATTGTATATTACTTGGTTGCAGGCGCCTTCACAATACAACAACAGGCGCCTTTCACATTAGGGGCAAGTTATGGAAATTGTTACTAGCTGGATGGAAAAAGGTATAGAACTAGGTTGGGAAGAAGGTTTTAAAATAGGTTGGGAAGAAGGTTTTAAATTAGGTATGCAAGAAGGCGTAGAACTAGGCAGGCAAAGTGCGGCAGCAACGCTAGTTCTGTGCCTACTTCAACGTCGTCTTGGGAGCTTAAGTCAAAGTCAGCAGGAACGTATTCAAGTTCTTTCTACAGAACGTTTAGAAGAATTATGGGATGCACTGTTAGATTTCAATTCAATTACCGATTTAGAAAACCGGCTCGCGCGCATTTGAACTCTGTTCCCCTACTGCTCTGTGTGATTAATTTTGGGTTGTAGGGTGGGCAGTGCCCACCTTACATTTAATTTTATCTAGGAATACCCATAGAAGATAGCCCAGCAGTTGCGCGCAAGTTCTGAGTACGAATTAATTCGATAAAATCTAAACAAGAGCGCCCTTCAATTTTTGCTACAGTTTCTATAGCATTTAGCAAATGTTCTGCTGCTTCGGTTTCGGTATAATCTCGACGTTGTGCTATTTTTATTGCGGTAGTATCGGCGCCTATTTCTGAGTCTTGGTTATTATTTTGGCGCCATATTCGTAATACAGCCATTGAACTTAAACCCACAGCAGCTATAATACCTATAACATCTCGTTGTGCTAATTCTACAAACCCACCCAATAAACCAGCGACTACTACACCTTGATAGATATCTGGCTTAAACCATTTTACTCCTGTCAACCAACTTACTGTTCGCAGTAACAACATGTCACGTTGGGGTTTTGTTAAACGGCGCCACAAATCAAAGTTAATATATATAGGTCTATCAGAATTCCAAGGCAATGGAAAAGCCACATCTATCACTTTAGCTTGCTCTGGCTTGCTGACTATTTTTACTGTCATCCTGCTTGATGCTGGCATTATTTCCAACAAGCGGCGAATCTCAATGTTCTGCTCCATATTTTTGATATAAAATTGTGATTACTAAAACAAGCAACGAGCGTGGAATCATTGGACTACAGTAATATTTTTTACATAATCAAATAATCTTGATTAATAAATATCACATAAAAAACTTCAAAATCAAACCCACACACATACAAATCAAATCAAATCAAATCAATTCTAATTCAACATACTATGGAAGCTTTTGCATTTTTTCCGCCTGACTGGACTTCGGAGGCAATTCATGCTTACGATTTTTGTTGTCCCAAGTGCCATTCGAGTAGTTTGGAAGCAACACAAGTTTGGATTAACCGACGGGCACCTGTAACTACTGAAAATTATAAACGTAAATGGCAAGAATTTTACCGTTGCCAGTGCGGCGCCGTTTGGTGGGCTTGGAGTAATGATAGGCCACCCACCAACTTAAAAAAACCAGACGACGAACTGTAGTTTGGCTTCAGGAACGGAACCCAACAAAAATCCAAACAAAAAAGCCCACCAATTGATGAGCTTCTAGCAAATTCAATTAAATCACGATTATTGTAGAGACGTTACATGTAACGTCTCTACAAAATATGTTCGTATTCTTAGAATGTGAAGGTTGTACGCAATGTACCAATGTAAATGGTATCGTTATCGTTGTTATGTTCTGGGTTGAAAATTACTAACAACGCAGGAGTTACCGAAACGTTGTCATTAAGTTGTAATCTGTACAAAGTCTCTAAGTGGTAAGAAGTATCTTCATCTATTTGACGTATACCAGTTGCATTACCTGCACGACCAGTTGCATCTATTCCTCTAAAATTGCTACCTGTAATTCTAGGAGGTTGCCCAAAAGTAACACCTAGTAAACTACCTTTGCTACCAAAGTCTCTAAGTGCTAGGTTTGCAGCCCAGTATGTAGCAGTTGCATCTAATCTATTGTTATCTACTCCTGTTTCACCTGAGATGTCAGCTATACCATACCATCCACCGACTGCGATTTTATCACTTAGACGGAAGTTAACTTGGGCGCCGTAATGATTTGAAGAAGTCGCAATATTACCAAAAGGTTGGCTAGCCAAAGTACTACCTAAACTTTCAAATACGTTTACACCACCACCTGCAGTTCTAGCGGCTGTAGCAGTAGCTGCGGTAAATGGATTTTGGTAACTATGTGCATAAGTTAAACCTATACCTAATTGTCTGCTGGGTTGGAAAGCAATCTGACCAATTGCAGCGTAGTTACTCTCAAAAAGACCATCTCTATCTAACGGACTGCTAGCACGATTTTCGCGTCCACCAGCTAGATAAGCAGCAGATACGGAAATTGCACCACTGGGGTTAAAGGTAATTGTTGCACCGGCACCACCAGCACCTTGGCGGTAAATTGGGCTAAAACGACCGTAGCGAGAAATTGAACCACGGCTGGAGCTTGCAAAGTCTGGGTTAAAGTTAGGGATGTTTTCCCATACCTCACCGTTATTAGCATCAACTTTGATACGAATAGCATCGCTCAAGTTGAAAGCGTAGTTAATTTTATCGATTTCAACACCGTTATTAGTGTTATTGTCGTAAGCTAAACGGGTCATGTTGGTACCCGTAACACTGCTATTGTTTACAGTGTTTCCTGATTGCAAACGAATTTGCAACTGGTCTTTTCCACTAAAACTGCTGAGTAAGTTCAAACGAACACGCTGCGAGAAAACGGTGCTGCTGTTTTCGTCTAAATCTCTTCTTGTAGCTGGAGCACCAGTAACTAATGTACGAGAACTAACTGCTTGTTCTTCGCCAAAAGCATCAGAAACGCTAAAGATTGCTTCCCCGACTAACTTGGTTGTGGTGGAGAACTGGTTTGCTTCCAATTCAGCAGTGCGTGCTTCTAAGTTGTCAACGCGACCACGTAGGGTTGCTAGTTCTGCACTAAATTCTTCTTGTAAGCGTTGTAATGTCGCTAGGTCTTCTTTTCTAACCAGGTCAGCGGTTGCTGTTGCGATTAATTCGTTTACGCGGTCTAAACAAGCGTTCAAACCTGCTGCGAATTCATAACGAGTTAGTGCGCGGTTTCCACGATAGGTTCCGTTAGGATAACCTGCGATACAACCGTAACGTTCTACTAATGACTGTAATGCTTGGAATGCCCAGTCAGTAGGTTGTACGTCTGAAAACTGTGAAACTGATGTTACCTGACCTATATTATCGGACTTTTGGGCTTGTGCCATTTCGCTAACCGAAGGCACGTTACCATTCATTTCGCCTGCTAAAGCGCTGTTTGCAGTAGCAAATGCCGCAGCTACAACAACCGGGCTTAACTTAATCGTGTTCCAAAGTAGTTTACGCATCTTTGTATTCTCACTCACACCTACGTAATTATCTTACATGTGTCTGGGCGTTTTTGCTCATTTCTACAAAGATTTAATTTAAATTATTTGCATTGGATTTATAAATAAAACTCTTGACAATTCGTCAAATTTCTGGAATGCCGTATTTTACCCCTGTCAAGCCAGTTCAGCATTAGCCATGATTTTACCTCCCAGCAGGTTAAGGCTAGGTTATGGAGGTTAAAAATGTACCTATACAGTTGTGGAAGTGTTATGGAACCTAGATTTTTATATGTAACATTTTTTACATAAAATTTTAGAAAAATTTGGGCACAAAAAAGCTGTTGATAACGTCCTAATATTTCTTGTTCAAAATTCGCCTGTTCCAACATAATGAACAGAGTATATTTTTGTCAACAAGGTAAATTTGGCAACGGATGATAAACGGATGTAACGGATAACTGAATTTTTAAATAGGTATTTTTTATATCCAGGACTTACGCATCAAATCCGAGAAACCGGGCTTCTTGCCAAAGATATTGCTACAAAACAGATTTATCGTGAAGAAGCCCGGTTTCTTGAAAGTCATCGGATCCGGCGGCGCCTGCTAGTATTCGTGCTGTAAACAAGTAAATCATCCGTTACATCCCAACGGGAGAGCCAATGAGAGTGGGACGGAAGCCAACACCGCTTTCCTTGACTCACCGCCAAGTGGTCTCACCGTTGTATCTGTTGCCAGAAAACCCCCATCTGGATAAGAATGGGGGTTCGATTAATTTATTGGAGAATCACTGGAAAAATACAGACAACTAAGATTGATTAAATCTTAGAAAGAAAAGGTGGTACGGACGGTACCAACGTAGATGGTATCGTTACGGTCGTTGTGTTCTGGGTTGAAGATAACTAACAAACCAGGTGTTACAGAGATGCGGTCGGTCAATTGCATCCGGTAGATAGCCTCTAAGTGGTAAGAGGTATCGGCATCTCTTTGTTCAACAATTCTTGCAGTAGTTCCAGTACCGATGGTGCGCTTGTAATCACTGCTGGTTACTTTGGGTGGTTGACCAAATGTGAAACCAAGCAAGTTACCTTCGCGACCAAAATCACTGATAGCTAAGTTAGCAGCCCAGTAGAATAAGTCTGCATTGTCACCTTTTCTAACAATGTTGGCGCCGCTTCCAAGGGTGTTTTGAGCTTCAGCGTTAGCGAAGCCAACCCAACCACCAAGAGTGATTTTGTCGCTAGGCTTGATGCTAGCTTGAAGACCATAGTGGTTAGCACTGGTTGCAACGTTGCTAACACCACTGGAACCAAAAGGATTTCTTGCTAAGTTGCTACCAGTGCTTCCGGTTAAGTCAACACCACCACTTGCTGAGTTTTGGTAGGTACGAGCATAAGTTGCACCTACACTAATAGCATCGTTGAGTTTGAAACCAACTTGTCCGAGTGCAGCATAGCTACCATCAAACAAACCTCTGCCTACACCAGCGTCGTTGGTAGCGTTAGCACTGCCACCAGCAATGTAACCAACTGATGCTGTTATGCGGTCTGAAGGAGTAATTACAACGGTTGCACCGGCGCCACCAGCACCTAAACGGTAGATGGGGCTGAAACGACCGTAACGTGAAATTGAACCTTGACCATCACTAGCCAATGCTGGGTTGAAGTTGTTTACGTTGTCGTTAAACTCACCGTTGTTAGCATCCAAACGAACGCGCACTTTGTCGGTAAGGTTGAATGCGTACCACAACTTGTCAACTTCCAAGTTGTTGTTAGAACCGCCATCAAATGACAAGCGGGTCATTCCAGAGCCAGTTCCAGCGGCACTACCAGGAACGGAAGTGAAGGCTGTATTAGTAGGAGTAGGAGCAGTATTATTAGCTAAGGTGTTACGAGCTTGGATACGGATTTGTAACTGGTCTGTACCAGTGAAGCTTGATGTAACTCTTAAACGTACACGGTCAGAAAATGTTGTGTTGCTGTCCAGTTTAGGATTTTTCAACGCATTTGCTGTTCCTGCGTTAGGGTCATTAATCAAGGTGCTGGAAGAAAGTGCAGACTCATCACCAAATGAATCAGCTAAGTTGAAGATTACTTCACCTGTCAACTTCGCATTGGTAGAGAACTGTTTCTTCTCTAAAGTGGTGGTGCGCGCGTCTAATTCATCTACACGACCACGTAGGGTTGCGAGTTCATCAGCGAACTCTTCTTGTAAGCGTTGCAATGCACTTAAATCGTCTTTTCTAACTAAATCTGCGGTGGCTGTGGCAATCAATTCATTTACACGGTCTAAGCACGCATTTACACCAGCCGCAAACTCATAACGAGTCATTGCACGGTTGCCACGAAATGTACCGCCAGGATAACCTGCGATACATCCGTAACGCTCTACTAAAGACTGTAATGCTTGGAAAGCCCAATCGGTAGGCTGTACATCAGAAAACTGTGAAACTGAAGTTACTTGTCCGATGTCGTTCGATCCTGCTAGTTTAGCTACTGATGTTTCGTTTGCTTCAACTGCAAATGCGCTGTTTGAAGCAATGAATGTTGCAGCAACTAAAACTGGCGCCAACTTGATAACGTTCCAGAATAGCTTTGTCATTATTTTTCTCTCACTCACACCTAGTGGTTTTATCATTGAGCTGCTTCTCATAGTCTTTTTCCTCTACGAGAATTTACTTATGACTTCCAAACGAAGTGTAGCAAGAGTCGATGGCTGATTTCTGTCAGCCACCGCACGTTTTATTTATTTTCGCTGAATGGTATTCTGGTTACTATTTGCTGGTGTACGTAAGATAATTCGACGCTTGTGACGAACCATTGTGTTCTCTTCTTCAAACTGTTGCAACAAACGAGTTACGGTAACTCTAGTAGTATTTAATACTTCAGCCATTTCTTGGTGAGTAACATTGAGGTCAATTAATTTACCTTGCTCAACGTCACGACCAAATTTCTCGCTCAACCATACTAAGAATTGCCACAAGCGTAGAGAAATAGGTTTACGGTGTACTATGCTCAACAACTCTTCTGCTTGCTGAATGTGTGACAAGAATGAGTTAATGTCTTGATGCCACAACTGAGGAGGAACAACACTAACTTCAACGCTGGTCAGACATTCAATTTGGTAAGGCTTTACACGTGACAAAGGGTAGCCGATTAAATCTCCAGGTCCCCAATATCCCAAGGTGATGAACGTTCCATCTTCGCTCCATGTCAAAGTCCGAACGGCGCCACGCTCGATTTTCCATAACACGTCATTACGTGCAGGAATTGTTTCGCGACGAGTAAATAACCGTTGCTGCAAACCAGATGTATTTGTACTGGTGTTTGTGTTGGTATTGGTAGCTGAATTCTGTGGAATACCATTTGTGTTGCGGCTTGTGGAATACATCATAGTTGCTGATAGGTAAATAAATGTGTTTTGTGGATTTAAACTTTGTCGAAGGTATCCTGGCGATCTGCCCTAAATAAGCAACTAGTGGCAGAATTCATTCAGGAACATTTGGCAATTTAACTGGCACACGAATGCACGGTTATACCCAAAGATAGATGCCTAAAGGCTTATACTTTAATACCCTGGTAGAAACTAAATATATCAACCAAAACTTTTTAGCCATCTAACAATCACATTTCTTAAGCTAAGTCGTAATAATTACTTAGTAACTGTGACTGATTGATTGTTGATATTTTTATCTAAGCAACACTTCAATACATACCTGCTTTTGTTTAAAATTAACAGAAGCTGATACTTTAAACTACATTCGCAATAGCTACTCAGGACATAACTTGCTGTTCCTGATGTATTTTAAATTACTTGATAATTATTGTCAAATAATTACTTTGCTCAGATTCAACCGAATCTCGCAGTTTATTATGCTTCGCAGTGCTGATTTGTAGCAAGGCAGCCTAAGTAAAGTTGCAAAACAGCTTCACTTAAACTTATTGCAAGTTGTATTCAATGGCAGCGACTATTAATTTTCTAACTGCTCACCACATACAATGTTCCTCAATTGCTTTTAATCAATAACCTGTAATATTTAGGTCAAAGATACGATTCACATGATTCACATATTGTTATGAATCTTTCTTTGTAAGGAGCTTGACGTTCAATCGCATTATTGTCCTTTTTTACGTCATTGTCTGTCACCTTTTATACATTGATTTTATTTATGGTAACAAACTATTCAATGTAAGGTTTGTATGTTGAATTTAACGGCGCCTAGTCTGATTAACAAATGCTTGTAGGCATGTAATATCCACAGAATCAGCGTATTCGATTTTTCCCTGATGTTTTTATAAAAATTTTGCACCAGCAATTATTATCTGATATAATAAATATCCACTCACCTGAATGCCTAGCGCCAAAGTTATTTATGTAACTTTTGGAAGAAGTAAGAATATTGTGTTAGCAATATCTTCTCTTCGTAATTGTACCAGACCGATGAGTGCCATCAGAAACACTTTATTGGTGCCTCTGCTAATTTAATCTGGCAAGATTAAGAATAGGTAAGCGTTACATAAAATGTATGTCATTTAACCGATATTTAACTTAGAGTAACAAATTTAACTAGCAAGTACTTAAAAACGCAAAGTCTTGTCTAGTAATGGCTGTATAGTTCAAAATTAAGTGCGTTGAAATTTATACTTAAATATACGTATATATTTCTTAAGAATTACTTCATATTTGAAGTAGCTTTTAATACTTTATTCAAATACTCAAACTCAACAATCATAATAATATGCCTTTTTATAAAGATTAGGTAACTAACATATACCTTTATCTATAATATCTATAAACTTTCAAAGCATGTATAACGAATTACTTTACTACTCTATCTAAAATAATAAACTATTTTCAGTAGATGCATTAATTTATTAGATATAACGTATTAAGTGCTGTCTCCGATATCTACCTTAAGGAGTAATTTGTCTATAAATTTATGAATCAATACGATACGCAGCTAAATATAACAAGATTATTAAGAACGTTGACCTGTAACTATATACGCGACCCGTTGACCGATATTAGTGGCATGGTCTGCCATTCTTTCTAAGCAACGAATTGCTAATCCTAAAAGTAAATATGGTTCTAAGGCGCCGCTAATACCGTGTTGTTGAGCCAAAGCGTTATAAACTCGTTCATAAGCGTTATCAACTGTGTCATCAAGATATTTAATACTACGTGCATTAACTTCATCTAAATCGGCGAGTGCGACTAAGCTAGTTGCTAACATTGCTTGTGCATGGTGCGACATCATCGCAATTTCTGGAAGCAAACGATGCTGAGGATAAGGAAATATTTTGACTGCTATTTCTCCTAAGTCTTCGGCATAATCGCCAATGCGCTCTAAATCTCGCACTAGCTGCATAAATGCACTTAAACACCTTAAATCTCTATCGGTAGGTGCAAGACTTGTCATTATCAATGTGCATTCTAACTCAATTTGCCGATAAAAAGTGTCGATTCTTTTATCGATTTGAGGCAGTTCAAGGGCTGCTCTTAGGTCGCGAGCGAACAATGCTTGATGACTAAGGCGAAAAGATTTCTCTGTTAAGGCGCCCATACGCAGTACATCTCGCTCAAGGCGCCGGATATCGCGCGTTAGTTGAGATTCAGAATTGTTACTGCTGTTACTGCCGTGATTAGAAAGTGGAGCTTTCACGCTTCGGTAATTCTCAAATAGAGAAGATAATTCTAACAATAATATCAACTTTAAAATTTTGCCATTATCCCTGGTAAGACTATTTGCATCCAGGCGCCTCCAGTTTCCGGATGATTCATAGCTTTGATTGAGCCATTATGTGCTATTATAATTTGCCTAACTATAGCTAACCCAAGACCAGTACCAATTGTCGTTATGCTTTCTTCTGATGCCGTGGCGCGAGTTCGGGAAGTGTCACCTCGGTAAAATCGCTCGAATACGTGGGGTAAGTCTTCTTCTGAAAACCCAAATCCAGAATCAACTATATTAATCTCCACACTTGGCAAATAATTACTGGTGTTACCTTCAACTTGCTCTTGGCGAGCGTTAATTTTCACATCAACATGAATTTTAGCACCAGGCAGATTATATTTAATGCAGTTATCAAGTAAATTCATAAATACTTGAAACATTCTCGAAGAGTCGGCACTAACCCATACATGGTCAGGCCCAGAATACATAAAATGCATATCTCGCTGTTGCGCGCTGAGTTCAAGTGTTTCCCAAACAGAAATTATCAGCGAGCGTAGGTCTACAGTTTGTCGAGCTAACTGCATTGTCGGATTGGTTTCGAGTTGGGTCAAATCTAACCAGCTTTGCACCAAATTAATTAAGCGGTCAACTTCGAGCATCAAACGGTCAACCCAGCGCTTCAACGGTGAATCTAAACGGTCTTGTAAAGTTTCTACTACAAGCCGAATCGATGTTAAAGGTGTCCTTAGCTCGTGTGCTAAGTCAGAAAATGCCCGGTCTCTAACCTGATTAACTTCGAGTAACGGCTGACGGTTTTCTAGAAACACACCAACTTGACCTTTGGGTAAAGGCAATCCAGTTGCACGAAGAACCAATGACTTTATATCTACCATTGCCGCCACGTTCTCAAAAGAGGGGTGATACTCCCACTCTTTAATTTGTAACTGTTGACGTTCGCGTGTTCGTTCAACTAATCTATCCAGTTCATACGAACGCACCAGTTCTACCAGTAATCTAACTTGTCCTGGTTGCCAACGCTGTAAATACAATATTTCGCGTGCTTGTTCGTTACACCACAACAATTGATTTTGGTCATCTAGCTGTAAATAACCAATTGGTGCGAACTCTAACAAATCTTGATAAGTTTGTAATTGCTGCTGTAGCTGTAACCCTTGGTATTTTACCAATGCAAGTTCATGACGCAACCGGGGAATTAATGGTAGCGCCACTTTCGATGATTGAGCGGTTAGGGGTCGCAGTACTTGTGATATATAGCGGTTTAGTTGAAACTGCTGCCACACCCAAATACTCAAACCAACCACCAAACCCAAACAAAAACTCAATAACACCATTACCTGTCACTTGCTCGTTTATCTATATAAACTAGCAACTAAGTTGATTTTACGAAAATAAAACTTAATTAATTATCCAAATCGATAGCCAAAACCACGTACAGTTACAATATACTCTGGGTGACTTGGGTCTTGTTCGAGCTTTTCGCGTAACCAGCGTATATGTACGTCAACTGTTTTGCTATCACCTACAAAGTCTGGACCCCATACTTGGTCTAATAACTGTTCACGCGACCAAACTCGTCGTGCATAGCTCATAAATACTTCTAACAAGCGAAATTCTTTTGGTGATAAGTTCACTTGCTGTCCCCGTACCAAAACGCGACATTCTTGGGGGTACAATGTTACTTCTTTATATTGTAAAACAGGAGATTGCGGTAATGCACTCAACCGCTGGCGCCGTAATAATGCCCGACAACGTGCCACTAACTCTCGAACACTAAACGGTTTAGTCAAGTAATCATCGGCACCAACCTCTAAACCTAACACACGGTCGGTCTCGCTACCCTTCGCACTCAACATTAAAATTGGTACAGGATTACCTTGTTGACGTAAAAATCGACAAATATCTAAACCATTAATTTGCGGCAGCATTAAATCCAAAATTACCAAATCAAAATTATTCTCACTTGAATTCGATTCGTTACCCTTCAAATAATCAACTGCCGAACGTCCATCCGAAGCTGTTACTACCACATACCCTTCACCCTCTAAAGCCATCAGTAGCATTTCGCGTATCAATTCTTCGTCTTCTACTACCAAAATGCGGCTTGTTTGTACGAACTCCGTATTCGAGGGATACTTACTTAGTTCATTAGTATACATTGATGATATCACTTTATGAGGTTTTCGCTTGCAGAAATCTTGATTATTGCTTATGCGTACTAAATGGTTCGGAGTAATTACTAAAACTTATAAAAAGTAATTTACACAAAGACACCCACCCAATTATAGACCAAACTCAGTAGAAATCATGAGAAGTTCATTCTTGTTCGTGGTCAAAGTACCAATAAATAGCGGTGCCTAATCGTTTACCTCTTTTTTCATCACTCTCTTGACAAGCCAGATTTTCCTTTGTATACTTAATTTAGTACAATAGAACTAAATTAAGTTGTAAGAAACATAGTTTCAAGGACTTAATGAAGTCGTTTTCAGCATTTTCACCCTACCAAAAATAAGCATTTCAAGGCTAGCCTAATGTCTGCATGGGTAATGCCTTGGTATGGCTGTGCGTTTGCGAGAATTTTGAATTTCGTATATTTCGTATATTAGGAGTTTGTTTGTATGGACGTTGCGAATAAAGACGCGAAACGGCAGTTAATGCAAGCTTTTGAGCAAATTATTGCAGAGCGTAAACCAATTGAGTCGAAGATAGCTACAAAGCTCGAAGTTGCGGAGAAAGCTAAAAATAAACAAATTCTCGAAGCCGCTTCTACATATACTGTTGATAGTATAGTTAAAAGCTTGGCAGATTTACAGCTAGAGTTTGGTGCCATTGTCAATAGCTTATCTGAGAAGTTAGCAAAAGAGAACTCGAAGCTTGATGAACTCAACCGAGGTATAGAGATTGAAACTACTCTGTTGCAAGAAATTCAACAAGTAAGAGTCGTTGCAGATGCGGTTGATATTTTGACCCAGGAGCATCAAGAGAAATTGAAAACTCTTGAACAAGATACCCTTCAGAAGCGTGAAGAATTATCCAAGGAAGCAGCACAAGCTCGTAAAGATTGGCTCAAGGAACAAGCCGAGTTTGATGAAGCGGTACAAGTGTATAATCAACTGCTTTTCAAACAGCGTCAGCAAGAAACTGAAGACTATCAGTATAAACTCGAAAATACTCGTAAAATTAATACCGACGCATACGAAGCTAAAAAGCGTAACTTAGAACGCGAACTAAAAGAAGGCGCCATAACAAGAGAAAAAAATTGGGCAGAACGTGAGATAACCCTGAAAGCAAATCAAACATTGTTGGGTGAATATCAAAATATTGTCACTGCATTTCCAGCAGAATTAGAAGAAGCAGTTAGGAAAGCGCGCGAAGAAGCAATAAAAGATACAAGCCAAAAAGCCAAAGTTGAAGCTGACTTACTTGAGAAAGAGTGGGAGGGAGCGAAGCAGAGCTACGAACTCAAAGTCAAGTCTCTCGAAGAAACAATCCAAAAACAAGTCGAACAAATCGAAAGTATCTCTACCCAACTCCAAACAACGCTCAAACAAGCACAAGATTTGGCAATGCGTGCGTTTAGTAGTAATTAGCACTTTAGTGCTAGAAAGTACTGGGAAAGTACTAAAGTACTTTATTACAACAAAAAAGGAACAACAAAAAAGGAACAACAAAAAAGGAACGACAACAAAGGAACAACAAAAAAGGAGAATAAAAGTGCCAGCGAAAAAGCCAACAGATAAAAACACTAAAGCTGAAATCCTCCAAGCATACGAAGAGTTAGCCAAAGAGAAGGCAGCATTAAAAACAGAGCTTGATGCAACCAAAAGTAGTTCAAATAATAGTACAAATCAGGCGCCTAAAACCACAGTCAAAGAAAAACCAGTAGTAACAGAGAAAACAACTATGAATTCCGGAGCAAGCATTCAACAAAAAATGAACTCGACGATTGAAAGCTTGATTAAAATTCAAATGGGGTTTGGAAGTGCTGCGAATGAATTATCTGAACTATTAACAGCAAGAGCATTAAAGCTTGCAGAAGTCAAGCAATCTTTTGAACAAGAAGTACAGCAACTCCAAGAACTACATAAGCTAGAAGTAAAAGAGAATACCCTAGATACTCTCATCGAAACTTATGAAAATAACTCTAAAACTTACCAAGAAGAGTATTTAAAGCAGTCAGAAACGCTATTACAGCAAATTCAGGAAATGCGAAGTTCTTGGCAAAAGGAACAAGAAGCGCATAAGTTAGCAATCAAAGAACGTAATGATAATCTTTCTCGAACTCGTCAGCGTGAAGAATCTGGGTATAAATATGACTTAGAACTGCAACGCAAACTCGCAATAGACGAGTACGAACAGCAACAAAAAGCTTTATATACTCAGCTAGAGGAATTACAGCAAGAAACCAATAAACAATGGGAAGCTCGCGAAAAAGGTATTTCTGAGCGTGAGCAACAATTTGAAGAATTAAAAGCGAAAGTCGAAGCTTTACCCAAAGAAAAAGAAGCAGCAATTAAGAAAGCAACTGAAGAAGGTAAAGGAATTGCATATTACCAAGCCAAAATTAAATCTGACTTGTTAGCAAAAGATGTAGACGGACAAAAGCGCTTCTACGAACAAAGACTTCAATCTTTAGAGCAAACTATTTCTAACCAAGACGCGCGCATTCAAAATCTTTCCAGACAGCTTGAATCTGCGTTAAAACAAGTTCAAGATTTGGCAGTCAAGGCAATAGAAGGTTCTTCGAGTGTAAACTCTTATCAAGCAATGAAAGAAATTGCTTTAGAACAAGCCAAAAGTCAAATGAAAGCTAAATAATATATTGGGTTCAGAAACCCGGTTTATCAAATAAACCGGGTTTCTTTTATTAAGGCTTATTCTTTTTGCTATTATTATTTTGTTTGGATGAATCATTTCCTGGTATAAAACCTGCTTCGCGAATTATTGGTTGACCTACTGGGGGTGGATTTTGTCTTTTAGGTTTTGCCATAATAATCTCCTTGGTAATTTGTGTTTACAGTTGATAATGTTTATTTGTCGTATCTATTGAGAAAATTGAAATATTAGTAAATAAAGAATTTATGGAGTTGATTTTTTGGTTTTGTTTTTGTCACCATTAGGTTTATTCGTATCTACAGTAAACCCGTTATCTGTTTTAAATGGTCTATCTTTTGTGGGTGGAGTTGGTCTTCTTCGTGACATTTTAGTTTACCTTTGTTGTGGTTGGTTACAGGTATTACTACATATGTCGTTTTCTTGAATCCGGAAATGAAAGATATTTTTTTTGACATTAGTTACTATGTATTAATGCTGAAATATTAGAGTTATTGCAAACAAAAATAGAGACGCAGTGCGTCTCTATAAAGAGGAAACCCATTAAATTTTTGTTTATTTATAAAGATATTGAAAAAAATATTGAAAAAAATATTGAAATTACAAATTAAAAGATAGCTGAGAAGCTCTGGAGTAAAATAAGGAACACACAGGCTTTGTAACTATCCATAACTTGAGATACACTTTAGTAAATTCTGAATCCGGAAATATTGGAAAATATTAAAGTAAAATATTTTAGAACAGGCAGGATGCCTGTTCCACTTGTTTTTATTATGCGAAGGTAGAAAAGTCTAGGTTTGGAGGAATATCTTGAATGCGTCCGGGGCCTACTGCTTTTATGGCTTCACGCAAGTTAACATCACCTGTGTAAATAGCACGTCCAACAATTGCACCTGTTACACCTTGGGGTTCGAGAGCAAGTAAGCTAAGTAAATCGGTGATAGAACTAACTCCACCAGAAGCGATAATTGGAATTGAAATTTTACTAGCAAGTTCGCGAAGTGCGTCAAGGTTGGGGCCTTGCATAGTACCATCACGATGGATATCGGTGTATATAATAGCCGAGGCACCTAATTCTTGCATTTGTATTGCGAGTTGGGTTGCTTGTATTTCTGAAGTTTCTAGCCAACCCCGTGTAGCGACAAGACCATTGCGAGCATCAATACCAACAATTATTTGACCGGGATATTCTTGTGCTAGCGTTTGAACTAATTCAGGTTTTTCAACTGCGACGGTACCTAATATACAGTAGCGTACACCTACATCAAAAAGCTGTTTAACACTTTCTGAGTCGCGTAACCCTCCACCAACTTCTACAGGTATTGAAACTGCTTGGGTAATTGCTTGTATTGCTTCGAGGTTTACTAGTTTACCCTGTTTGGCGCCGTCTAGGTCTACCAAATGTAATCGAGTGGCGCCTGCTGCAACCCATTCTTGAGCAACTTCAGCAGGGTTTTCATTAAAAACTTGCGACTGCGCGTAGTCTCCTTGATAAAGTCGTACACAACGTCCTTCGAGTAAATCAATTGCTGGAATAACTTCCATAGCGTTCCTATAAATAAAAGGGGACTGAGAATTCTTTTTTATTCTCTCCCCCTTTGCTTATATTTTTTACAGTGTTGGAACTTAACGATGTACAACTACAGGTGTACCAATCGATGCCCAACTATATAGAGTTCTAGCTTGCTTGGGTCGTAAATTTACACAACCTCGACTAACAGGGGTGCCAAAGCTATTATGCCAATAGGCGCCGTGAATACCATAGCTACCGTCGTAGTACATAACGCTAGGAACATTTTTCCTGTCATAGTCTTCACCACGCATTCTCGCTTTGCGGTGTTTGCTTTGGATATTAAAAACACCTGTTAATGTTGGGTCTTTTCTTCTTCCAGTAGAAACCAGCATCGAATAAACAGGTGTTCTACCTCGCCAAGCTACTAATTTTTGTTCAGATAAATCTACCTGAATCCAACGACGCTCTGACTGTTTGAGTCTTTGAATCGATTGACGAATTCTAGAACCCTTTGATTGCGCTAAAGCTTCTGTAGAACTTGCACCCAGAGAACCGAGAGTTATTGCTGCACCAACAAATATTGCTGTTAGGGGACGCACCCAATTGTTAGGAATCCAATTTTTCATAATTTGCATTCAGTTAATGATTTTTCAGCAAATATCGGCATATTGCCGTGGTGTGTGAGGTAGCTCTAATTACATAGTATTATTCGTTTGTTTCATTTTTAACATATCAAATTACCCAACATCTAGGGTTTGAAGAAGTTTTTTCGCATTTTGAGTAATGAGTTCCCAATTTTGCGCTTCTATCAATGCTTTTGGAAATAGTTCTCCACTTAACCCTACTGCAACGGCGCCTGCAGATAAGAACTGTAATGCATTGTCTATAGTCACACCTCCCGTCGGAATAAGGGGGATATGTCCGAGAGGCCCTTGTAAACTTTTGATATAATTAGCGCCACCGAGTGATTGAACAGGAAATACTTTAACCGTTGCAGCGCCTACTTTCCAAGCTGTAACAATTTCTGTAGGAGTTAAGGCGCCGGGAATAACTGGTATATTTTGAGCCATACCAGTACGAATTAGTTCAGGGTCAACGTGTGGAGTAAAAATGTATTGCGCTCCACAATCAATCGCCAATTCCAAATCTTGTAAATTGAGTACTGTTCCTGTACCAATAATACAGTCTGGCAATTCACAACGCAGCTTGGTAATTAAATCTACACTTGAATCACTATTCCAAGTAATTTCAATTAAACGCATTCCTGATGCTGCAACGGCAAGCGCCATTTGCCGTCCCATCTCAAGTTTAGGCGCCCTAATTACAGCAAATGCACGATTCTTACGTAATATCGATAACCAATTATCAGCCATCAATTCTTGACTATTAAATAAACTTATTAATTCAATTTACATTAGTTTGATTTTTCTCTCTACAAATGTATTCTAATTAAATACACGTAGAAAACAGTTTATATTTGTGCTTGCATGATAGCAAAAAAAATACTTGACAAAACAGCCATTAGTATGATTTCACTTCTGGCGATAACTTGTAGCTTGGCGCCAACAATATTAAAAGCCCAAAAAATAACATCCCCTGCAACATCAAAAATCGCTCTAAGCAATTCATACAGCTTACGAGTACATATATGGGATGTCTCAGATTTAGCGTTCACAAAAGATGGAAAAACTTTAGTCAGTGGTAGCTTGGACGAAACGATTCAAGTATGGGATTTATCGAAGCGTAAGTTAGTACGGTCGTTACCTGGTAATAAAGATGGTGTAAATGCCGTAGCTTTAACACCTGACGGACTAACTTTAGCAAATGCGGGTGGTTCGGCAAAACCCAATACTGATACTTCTATTCGCATCACGAACTTAAAAACAGGTAAAGTGATTCGCACTTTAACGGGTCATACACAAGGTATTACTTCTTTGAGTATAAGTCCTTCGGGGCAAACTCTCGTTAGTGGCAGTTATGACAAAACCATCAAACTGTGGAATTTAAACACAGGTCAACTAATCAATACACTAACGGGACATGGCGCCTGGGTGCGAGCAATAGCAATTAGTCCAGACGGTAACACCCTAGTAAGTGGAGGTGGTTCGCTTTCAGAGAATACCGATACATCTATTAAACTATGGGATTTACGCACCGGAAAACTAATTCGTAGTATTACAGCAAATACTAATGCCGTTAGTTTTGTAAATTTTACACCTGATGGACAAACTATAGTTAGTGGTGATGAAACCGCCATCAAAACATGGAACGTCTTAAACGGTGAGTTGATAAATACTATAAAAGCACCATCAGCCGAAGGGATCAAAGCAATTGCTATTAGTCCCGACGGTACAACAGTAGCTACAACTTCCTTAGATGCATCAGTACGATTATGGAATGTAGCTTCAGGAAAACTTGTAAAAACTGTTGTCCCTGCTGCCAATAACCAAAATTTAGACCGTATATACCCTAGCAGCGTTCGCTTTAGCCCAGACGGTAAAACCATCGCCATCGGACATGGTGGAGGCGCCTATAACTCCCAATTCCAAATAAACCTACAACCAATATAAACATTAATCTTTTACTCTTCTCTTCTCTTGTCTTGTGGAGCGGGCATCCCTGCCCGCCCCTATAAATATCTGCCCATCCCAAAAAATACCACCCTCAATTCAGTCGCGAGCAAGATGCAACGGCATAAATAAAAATTTAAGCTCATAGCAATAAACTTTAAAATAATTGTAGCTAAAAATATGCCTCTCCATAAACTTGCTAGCTTCGACCCAACTTATAAAGAAACATTTGGTGGTGATGACGTTAAAGGCTTAGAACTGTATACCGAAGGCGGTACTCACATTGGTTCAGTTGATGATGCATTAGTTGATGACGATGGAAAGTTTCGTTATTTAGTTATCAATACAATGCATGGCTCAACAAATAAAACTATTTTATTACCAATTGGACTATCTCGAATTGCCTATAACGAATCGCGCGTCTATGTCGATGGGCTGAGTAAAGAACAAGTCGAACATCTACCAGAATATAAAGACAGCATGGCAGTTGATTACGACTACGAAGAAGGAGTACGACAAGCGTATCGTCCAGCAACCCAGAATACAACATACAACCGTGACACATACAATTATCAACAAGACTCTAACTTGTACGATTTGAACGCACGCGACAATCAGACATTCAAGTTATACGAAGAACGATTAATTGCCAATAAAAATCGTGTCAAAGCCGGAGAAGTGACTCTTGGCAAACATATCGAAACAGAAACCGCAACAGTTACAGTCCCCCTAGAAAAAGAGCGAGTAGTAATTGAACGAGTTTCAACACCATCTAGCGAAGCAGTAGTAGATTCTACAATAATAAACTTCCAAGAAGGAGAAATCGCGCGGATTGAAGTTTACGAAGAAACACCAGAAATTCGTAAAGAAGCATATGTACGCGAAGAAGTGCGAATCAAAAAAATAGTTGAGCAAGAAAACTTTGAAGCCAAAGAAACAATTCGTCGCGAAGAATTAGACATTGATACTCAAGGCGATTTAAATGTCAACGACAGAAAGACCAATATGTAAATGTCTATTTTAAAATCCCCCCTTGCCAAGAAGTTGTGTGTACACGACAGCCTTAATAAGGGGGGTAATAAGCGCTCTTTCCCCCCCTTATTAAGGGGGGGGGTAGGGGGGGACTAGTATAGTTTGGTTATGTTAATATGGCGCCACCCATTAGGCGTTCGTGTCGATATTTTAATTCTTCTTTCATTAAAAACCAACGGTCTAATGTGGGGTCGATTTCCATGATTTTTTCTGCTGCATTACGTGCGAGTATTAATATTTGTTCGTCTTCTACTAAGCTTGCTAATGTGAAGTCTGCTACTCCTGATTGTTTTCTTCCTAATACTTCGCCGGGACCACGAAAACGCATGTCCATTTCTGAGATGAAAAAGCCGTCTTGTGATTGTTCTAATACTTTTAATCGTTGTTGGGCATCGGCACTTTTGGAACTGCTCATTAATAAACAATATGATTGTGCGGCGCCTCTTCCAACACGACCACGTAATTGGTGTAATTGTGATAATCCAAATCTTTCGGCGTTTTCAACGAGCATTACTGTGGCATTGGGTACATCAACACCGACTTCTACAACAGTGGTGGATACTAATATTTGTGTTTCTCCGTCCCTAAATTTAGTAATTGCTTCATCTTTCTCTGCTGAACTCATGCGTCCATGCAGTAAACCTACTTTAAAGTCTGGAAATATGGCTTCTTGTAAGTTTTGATGTTCTTCTACGGCTGAACGTAAATCGAGTTTTTCTGATTCTTCGACTAATGGTAATACTACATATACCTGGCGCCCTTGAGCTATTTCGCGACGCATTAAGTCGTATGCGTCTTCGCGCTGACTTGATGTTAGTGCGGTGGTTTTAATGGCTTGGCGCCCTGGTGGTAATTCGTCTATTTGGCTTACGTCTAAGTCCCCGTGTATTGTTAATGCTAGGGTACGGGGAATGGGAGTGGCGGTCATTGTTAATACATGAGGCTGGGCGCCTTTTTGCTGTAGTTTAGCGCGTTGTTCGACTCCGAAGCGGTGTTGCTCGTCAATTACTACTAGACCAAGACGATTAAAGTTTACTGGGTCTTGTATTAAGGCGTGAGTTCCTACTAGTAATGGTAGTTCTCCGGTTTCGAGATGCGCGTGAATTTGGCGCCGTTTTGATGCTTTTGTTGAACCTGTTAGTAGTTCGACGGGAAGATGCAATAAGTTAAACCAGCTTACTAGTTTACGATAGTGTTGTTCTGCTAATACTTCGGTTGGCGCCATTAATGCACCTTGATATCCTGATTGTATAGCAGCTAGTAATGCTATTACGGCTACTACTGTTTTACCAGAACCTACATCACCTTGTACTAGGCGATTCATTGGTACTGTTTTTTGAAGGTCGCCAAGTATATCGTTAATTACTCGCTGTTGGGCGCCTGTGAGTTGGAAGGGTAAAATTTTATAAAATTCGTCTACGAGTTGCCCTTTCGGAACAAGTACTGCACTAGTTTGAATTTGTTTAGCTTTGTGCTGACGTTGAAGTAAACCTAGTTGAAGGTAGTAAAATTCATCGAATACTAAACGACGACGGGCGCCTGTTAATGAGTCGCTATCTGGAGGAAAATGGATGTTGTTAATGGCATCTTTTAATTCCATTAAGTTGTATTTGTCGCGCAAACCTTTTGGTAATGGGTCTTTAATTAGTTGTGCTGCTGGCATTGCTGCTGTTACAGCTTGGCGAACTAAAGATGCTACGACTCCTTCGGTAAGAGCGTATATTGGTACTACTCGTCCGATTGTTAAAGATTCTATTTCATCACCTGGATTGGCTAATACTTCTATTTCCGGATTATCTATTGTTTTACCGTATTTACTTGCTTTTACTAATCCACATACTGCTACTACTGTGCCGGCTACATATTGACGCTTGATGCTTTCTTGCCAAGCTCGACTCGAATAACGGGCGCCTGCGTAAAAACGACCAATTTTAAGGCGCCCAGTGTTGTCGCGCAGTTGTAATTCTAATATTGTTAATTTTTTATTTTTTGGACTTGTAAAACAACTACAGCTTTTTATTGTTGCCACTATAGTTACTGTTTCTCCGGCTTGTAGTTCGTTGATGCGAACTTGACGCGCGTAGTCAATGTGGTCGCGGGGAAAGTAATATAGTAGGTCGCGCACGGTATATAAACCAAGCCGAGCTAATTTATCGGCTTGACGCGGACCAATTTCGGATAATTCGCTAATTTTTTGGTTGAGTCCTGGGGCAAGTCGGCGTGATATTTCGGCGCCGATAGGAGATTTAGTTTTTGGAGTTTTATAGTTTGGTTTTGATTCTGATACTGAGATTTTTGGAGTAGAGGTTTTTGGAGTGGCGATTTTTTCTACTTCCACCCCGGATTCAGTAGAAATAAATTGATGGATGTAGCGACGAGTTTGAGCGACTAAACTCTGGCGTGAGGCAATATCAAGGCTTGAATAATCAGCATATTCGGCTGCTAGTTGTTGCCAACGGTCACGTTCTTCACTTGGTATTCCTGAAGGAAATTTACCAAATGTTAAGCACAAAAATTCACTGAAGCGGTATTGCCGACCCACCAAGTCGGTGAAGCCTTGTTCCGCTTCTATTGCCAAAGCTTTTTGTAATCTTAACCAGTCTGGTTTCTCAATAGCCATTTCGATTTCTGGATTTCGCTCTTTATCTATAAATCATCAAACCAACTTGCACGCCAAGCAGCTTCAGCTTGTGCAACTGCTAGTTCGCGTTGTTTTTTAAAGTAGTCACGACGCAGTTTATGTAACTGACCATGAAGAATACGGAGTTGCTTACGGGTTACAGAAACTTGGGAATCAGCAAATTCAATTTCTGGTAACCGTAAGTTAACTGCCATAATTTGTGTTAAACTAGAATCGCCTTTTTTTTCACTTTCTACTTCTATTACAACGCTTAAAACATTGGGTGGCCCGGGCATAACATCGGCAGCTTCAGATACAGTTGCAGCAGCTTCTATAACTGGTTCGGGTAGTTTTTTAGGTAAAATGTCAGATTTTTGCAGTAGCAAATTAGCTTCGCGCGAAAGCTTTTTGAGTGCAAATTGTGTAGATATTTCAAGACTCTGCACCCATCGGTTAATTTCCATTGGGTTTGAGGCATTAATATCCGAAAAACGTAAAGGAACTGGATTTATTAGTGGAAATATTGGAATTTTAGGGAATCGATGAATCGTTTTGTTTGCTTCAGATTTTTTTTCAGGTTGCGAAGGCGCCGATTCCTCTTCCTCGCTGTCGTCGGTGTCTTCGTCGTCAAATTCCTCCATATCCTCCATGTCCTCTATGTCCATGTCCATATCTTCCATATCTTCCATATCTTCCATGTCTTCCATGTCTTCCATGTCAAAGGGAGACCCTTCGCTTGCCAATAACTCAATAAACGATAAAGGAATTGCTGAGGAGGAATTTTCTTGCTGATTTTTTCTCTCGTCTTGCTCGTCAGTTGCATATGCAGTGTCTATTTCTCTAGCATCTGCTTCTTTCACATCTGCTGATTTTTGTTGTGTGGCATCGTGCAGTATTAATGTATTATCTTCATTGGGTGCAGGCTCTGCTCCTGGCTTTGTGTACTTCTCTAACTGCTCTGCTGTCTGTGTGCCAAGATTACGGATTGATTGCTGCAATTTTTGCCTTTGATTCAAAGACAACCGTAAAAATATTTGTGGGTATCCTTGGGTACACAAATGGTAGGTAGCTAAAATTAACTGCTGCCGTACTGCTTTACCTAGCGCGGCAAAATAATTAGTGTAAGACTCCTGTAATGAGTTCGCAATTCCACTTGCAGTCTCTTCTAATGCTTTGATATCTTTCTCGATTCGCTCAATCGCTCTCGCCATAAGCTTTTTCTGTCCATATATTTATATAACTACAAAAAATTTGACTGAAAATATTTACCTTAGTACTTGTGTATGTAGATATTATAGATTATAGAGTTTTGGAATGTTAAATCAAAAACAGGTCAGGCTCAAAGCTTGACCTGCCATGATATGAAGTGTTTATAAGCGCACTTTTACTTGGCGCCTATTTGTGCTGCGACTTCATCAGCAAAGCTCATTTCTTGTTTCTCGATACCTTCACCTAGAACAAAGCGAGCAAAGCGCTTAACTTCGATGGTATCACCGAGTTTGTTACTTGCTTGCTTAACTAACTCCTCTACGGTGATGCTTTGATCACGAATATAAGGCTGGTCAACCAAAGTCATTTCTTTGAGACGTTTGTCAATTCGTCCCTGAACGATTTTTTCTTTGATATTATCAGGCTTATTCGCGAGGTCATCGCGTCCCATTTCAATTTCTTTTTCTTTTTGAGCAATTTCAGTGGGTATTTCTTCGACGTTGACATACTCAACGTTTGGACATGCTGCAACTTGCATCGCGATGTTGCGTGCCAAAGTTTTAAATTCTTCGTTATTTGCAGCAGTATTTTGGCAGTCTAATTCAACTAGAACACCAACTCTTCCACCTGTATGGATGTAGCTTTCAACTACACCTTGTGTTCCTTCCGACAGTGAGAAATTTTCTAAGCGACGCACTTGCATGTTTTCACCCAACTGTGCCACTTGTTGCTTTAAAATTTCAGCAACTGTTAAATCTTCATTCTCAATATAAGGTTGAGACAACAGTTCCGAAACGCTACTTGCGGTAACAGCTTGAAGAGCAAGATTGCTTACAAGAGCTTTAAAAGCATCATTACGCGCAACAAAATCGGTTTGGCAGTTTACTTCTAGCAAAACACCAACACGACCATCTTGTTGAACAGAAGTCTCAACAAGCCCTTCAGCAGTCACTTTTCCTGCTGCTTTATCAGCTTTGGAGATACCTTTTTGCCGTAACCATTCGGAGGCTTTTTCAATATCACCTTCGTTTTCTTTTAGTGCTTTTTTACAGTCCATCATGCCGGCGCCAGTTTTTTGGCGCAGCTCTTGGACAAGTTTTGCAGATACTTCCGCCATATTGCCTCAATCCCTAAACTAATGAGTTGAAAGTGCTGAGTGCTGAGTGCTGAACTAAGAGTGCTGAGTTAAGAGTGCTGAGTGCTGAGTTAAGAGTTTAAAGTTACTAACTTCTAACTCCTAACTTCTAACTCCTAACTCCTAATTCTTAACTTACTACTCAGCAACGCCATTCGCCTCAAGTCGGCGCAGCCGCCCACGGCGATGGCTCCTCAGCACTCAGCACTCATTACTCTTTTATTCTTCTTCGTCTTCCGACTTGTATTCGCTGTAGTCGGTATCATCGAACTCTTCTTCGCCGCCTTCGTAGTCTTCAAACTCTTCTTCGGCTTCTAACTGACCGTGACGACCTTCGTAAATTGCGTCTGCGAGTTTGCCGATTATTAACTTAATCGAACGAATCGCATCGTCGTTAGCTGGAATAGGAATATCTACTACATCGGGGTCGCAGTTAGTATCTAACATTGACACGATGGGTATGCTTAATTTTTGACATTCCTGAACAGCATTATACTCACGACGTTGGTCAACAATTACCACTACATCGGGTACTTTCCGCATCGTTTTGATACCACCGAGGTACTTCTGTAACTTCGTCATTTCTCGACGCAGCATTGAAGCTTCTTTTTTCGGTAATAAGTCTAAGGCGCCGCTTTCTTCACGACGTTCCAAGTCTTTTAAACGGTCTACACGGGTTTTAATTGTTGCCCAGTTCGTGAGCATTCCACCTAACCAGCGTTGGTTAATATAGTGTGAGCCACATCGAGCTGCTTCTTGAGCGATAATACCTGCTGCTTGGCGCTTGGTTCCTACAAATAGAAACTTTTTGCCGGACTCAGCTTGAGAACGCATATAGTTATATGCTTCATCCATCAACTGAGCGGTTTGCACCAAATCAATAATATGTACACCGTTGCGAGCAGTGTAAATATAAGGATCCATTTTAGGGTTCCAGCGGCGGGTTTGATGCCCAAAGTGAACCCCTGACTCCATCATTTGAGCCAATGAAACTACTGGCATGTCTACTTTTCTCCTATTCGGGTTAAACCTCCATCCTGGTGTATCTCCATTGCCAAAAGGCAAAAAATTAAATTGGAAACACCCGACGTATTCCAGGATGTGTGGAATTTAAAGAACCATACAAGGTTAACACATTTTAGCAGGGGCTTTGATGGCGGTTTTTATGAAAAAAACGGTGTATTTTCACCCGGTTGCACCTTGCCCTAGAAACCGGGCTTCTTTACGATAGATTACAAGTTCACGCACAAAATCTCATCAGAAGCCCGGTTTCTTTACGATAGATTAGGTTTCATTTCCGAGTATGCTTGGTAAACTCCCTTAACGTTGTACCAGTTTAGGAAAATTCTTGCTAGCTCTAAAGCTAACTGCGATTTGCCAATACTTATTAACCAACGTAACAAGGGGAGCATTGTGCGTTCGTTCAAAAAACCGTTTAAAGAAAGGGTTCCCCACAAAATACGATGTAGCAAAGTCATTTGAATCATCATTCGCACTTCCCAAGTGGGATGCTTTTGATAGAATAAGACTCCCATGCGTCCACGCTGTATTTCTTTGTCTATTAAGTTGGGGATTTGTTCGGTGTTGAATGCAGGGTGCCAATGATAACCTACTGCTTGCGGACATTTGATTAATTTTAGACCGAGATTTTTGAGCCGAACTCCAAGTTCTAAGTCTTCCCAGCCATATAATTGAAAACCTGTATCAAATAATCCTGCTTTTTCTAGCCAGTGTTTAGGTATGGCAACATTACCTGTGGCAAAGAATGCTGCTGAAAAGTCTGTTATTTTATAAGGTTCCGAAGTTGGATTTTCAAAGTTAGCTGTGTTAATGACGGCGCCGTATGTAAAAAATTTATCACTGCCTAGTTGAGCTTGCCCAGCCACAAGAGCATCAGCGTGAGACTGCAAAAAGGTTTCGGTAACAACTAAATCACTATCTATAAAGATAATTGTATCACCATTCGCTTTCTCAACTCCCAAATTACGCGCAGCAGCAGGGCCAGCATGGTTTTGTTCAAAAGTTCGCACATGTGGAAACTCACTTTGGTTTGAACTTAACCACTCTAACGTTCCATCTGTCGAACCATCATCAACGACAACAACCTCATATCCTGTCACCGTTGATGTAACTTGCTGCGTTTCTAATGCTCGCAGACACTTCTCTAATATAGGTTTACGATTATAAGTTGGAATAACAACGCTAAAATACACTTTCTCACCCACTATTTATATATATCTGTCTTCAAGAATAAGACAGTCAGCACTTTATCGCAGTTCCTCTAGGTAACATTATCATCCCTCTTGTGGCCATCTTGTGGAACAGGCATCCCTGCCTGTTCAAAAATGTATACTATTTATCTTTATACATGTATCAATCAATAAATATTACAGAATGATTCACATTTGAGCAAATATAATGAATAATTAAGTACCAACAAGTACAAAAACCAGCTGCATCCACATATGATCGACCACGATGGTTTATTCAAAAAGCTATTAAATAATTTTTTCCCAGAGTTCATAGAGCTATTTTTCCCAGATATTAGTAACTATTGGCAGCGTAACTCACTCCAATTCTTGCCACAAGAAATAATTACAGATATCATTGATGGTGAAAAGAAGATTGTAGATATATTAGTACAAGCTTTATTTCAAAATCAGGAAAAGTCATTTATTATACATGTCGAACACCAGTCATATACTAAAAATAACTTTAACCAAAGAAATTTTTTATACTACACGCATTTGTATAAAGAGTATCGTCTGCCCATATATCCCATCGTTATATACTCCCATGATGCACCATTAACCCAAGAGGCATCTTCTTTTAACATTGACTTTCCTGACTGGGCGCCTCTTAACTTTAAATACCGAGTTGTACAATTAAATCAATTAGACTGGCAAGATTTTGTTAATATCAGAAATCCAGTTGCTTGTGCTTTGATGTCCAAAATGCGAATGGGCGCCGAAGAACGACCAACTGTAAAATTATTATCACTACAATTACTCACTTCGTTGGGACTTAACCCCGCACAAGTTGAGTTAATCTCAGGATTTATCGGTACTTACCTTAAACTTAACGCGGCTGAAGAAGCTGAGTTTCAAAGACTAATTGCTACTATAGAACCAAGAAAGCAGGAGGAAGTTATGGAAATCGTTACAGATTGGATGGAGCGTGGAATAGAACAGGGAATAGAACAGGGAATAGAACAGGGAATAGAACAGGGAATGCAACGCGAAGCTGTCTTGTTCGCTCAACGTTTACTTAATCGTCGCTTTGGTAACTTAAGTACTCAGCAACAACAACGAATTCAAAGTCTTTCCACGCAAAAGTTAGAAGAATTGGGAGAAGCGCTGTTAGATTTTACTTCTGTTGGTGATTTAGATACTTGGTTGAGTCAGTGTTAAGAGATTGACTACGTAGAGACGTGATTAATCACGTCTCTACATTTTAATTTTGTTACGCCTCATAATTTGCAGTAATGGTGATTCGATAGAAATACCTTTTAAAGGAAATTCGGGACGAGTTCAGGTTAAAGTTGTTGGAAACGAAACCATTTCGACTACACAATGGAAGTATACATTTTATTATCCTTAGATTTTTACATTTGTTGTCTTGTGGGGTAGGCATCCTTGCCCGCCTATTCTATATCATTAATATTTGTAACAAGTATTAAGATTCCTCACAAGTTCCTCACATTCTCGAAATACTTTTGAAGTAGAGCAAGAGTAAGCCTTGCAATACTACCAATGAAAGATGAGTGTTGAATATGAGTAACTGTCCTTGTTGTTCTAATGTATTGCTAAGGCATGTACGAGGTAATCAAGTCTACTGGTTTTGCCGTAATTGCTGGGAAGTTATGCCTACTTTTGATGAAAAGTATGTTTCTTCAAGAGTCACTTTGCTAGAAACACGTAAAAAACAAGATAAATGGGAGATATACTCCGCAGGATAGTTGTCAATATAATAACAAAATAGGTAATAAGCTATAGATAAAATTTTGAGAAGCATAATAATTACTGGGTGCATGGAGTTTTAATTATTTAATTAGCGAAAAATTTGTTGAATTTACAATATGAACTCGGTTGTTTGGGAAAACCGAGTTTATTTTAGTACTCTCATGTAAAATCGAAGCTACTCAAAGTTAAAAGTTTAGATATAGATGATGTAACTAAATTTGGTACTCTAGTTAAAGCATTGCAGCAAGCAATCGAACCATCTCCTTTATCAGCATCTGTGATAGAAGAAGTAGAAGACGAACGAGCGGTTGCTCGGATTTTAGTAGTTGATGATGACCCCAAAATTTTAGCAGTTTTGGAAACTTTGCTTGCTCCGTGGGGGTTACAAGTTTGGACATTAGAGAATCCCCAGAATTTTTACAACACACTTCAAACCGTTAAGCCCGATTTAGTACTTTTAGATATAGAAATGCCACAAATTAGTGGAATTGAACTATGTCAACAAGTTCGGAATGATAGCGATTGGAGCGATTTGCCTATTTTGTTTCTGACAGTTCATAATGATGCAGGAATTATAAATCAGGTTTTTACCGTCGGCGCCGATGATTTTGTCAGTAAACCAATAATTGGTCCTGAGCTAGTCACTCGCATTCTCAACCGTTTGGAACGTAATAAGCTGCGAAGAAAGCACGCACAAGCTTCGTTACGTCACATAAATCGTATGCTTAAAGCTCTTTCAGCTTGTAATAAATCATTACTACGCGCGCAAAATGAGGTAGATTTGTTACGGGATATATGTAACATACTTACTGAAATTGGAAAGTATAAATCGGTATGGGTAGGTTTTGTCGAAACCGAAGAACCACTTAGTATTGTTTCAGTTGCATCTTCAGGTAATACAGAAAGAACTAATTTATTGGATGTTGCAATTAAAGCTGTTACTACTGCTAAAACCTTTATAATAAAACAAGAAAATAATATTAGTGTCTCAATACCTTTGATATGGAAACAAAAACCATTTGGTATTATCAATATTTTTGGAGAACCAGATACTTTTGATACTGAGTTTATTAAGCAACTAGAACAATTAACTGCTGATTTGGCGTATGGTATTATTTCACTACGTCGAGAGCAAGAACGTACTAATGAACTAGTTAAAGTCAATCAAACTTTGCAGTGTGAACTTGAAAGACGCTTACAAATGCAAGAAGCACTGCGAAATTCTCAAGCTTTGTTTGAAGGTATTGTTAGCATTGCCTCGGATGCGATTATTTCGATTGATAGCCAACAGTGTATCACTTTGTTCAACTCCGGCGCCGAGAGAATATTTGGTTATTTAGCATCCGAAGTATTAGGTCAACCTCTCGATTTACTATTACCTCAAAGATATACTAAAATACATCGGCGCCATGTATCAGAATTTGAAACATCTCCAAACCCGTCCAGAAAAATGGGAGAACGACGGGAAATATATGGCAAACGAAAAGATGGTACAGAGTTTCCTGCTGAAGCTTCGATATCTAAATTGAAATTAGGGGATGAAACAGTTTACACGGTTTACTTGCAAGATGTCAGCGACAGAAAGCAAATCGAACGCATGAAAAACGAGTTTATATCAGTCGTCAGTCACGAACTGCGAACTCCATTAACATCAATTCATGGTTCACTGGGTATGTTAGCAAGTGGTTTACTCAAACCAGACTCACAACAAAGTCAGCGTTTACTACAAATAGCAACCGATAGTACCGAACGTTTGGTCAGATTAATTAATGACATATTAGATATAGAGCGTATCGAGTCAGGTCGGGTTAAAATGTCTAAACAAATTTGTAACGCTGCTGATTTGATCACCGAAGCTGTTAATGTCATTCAACCTCTTGCCGAAAAAGCAGGGATAGTTTTATCGGTGACAAAGTTATCTGTAGATGTGTGGGTAGACCCTGACCGGATTGTTCAAACATTAACTAATTTATTGAGTAATGCGATTAAATTTGCGAAACCTGATACAAATGTTTGGTTAGAAGCAAAACAGCAAGATAAAGAAGTGTTGTTTATTGTTAGGGATAATGGACGTGGTATTGCGTCCGATAAACTAGAAATTATTTTCGAGCGATTTGAACAGCTTGATGCTTCTGACGCACGTCGGCAAGATGGCACAGGTTTAGGGTTAGCAATTTGTAAAAGTATAATTCAGCAGCATAATGGAAACATCTGGGTAGAAAGTACCTTGGGTGAGGGGAGTACTTTTTACTTCACAATTCCAATCGGGTAGGGGCATTTTTTTCATGGTGTGTATATGAAGCGAATTTTAGTAGTAGATAACGAAGAATATATTCAAGAAGTTACGAAAATTTGCTTAGAAACTGTTGCAGGTTGGGAAGTAATAACAGCAGGTTCTGGAATGGAATGTGTATCAAAAGCTCTTAGTGAGCTACCTGATGCGATTTTACTCGATGTGATGATGCCCGATATAGACGGTATTGCGACCTTCGAGAAACTTCAAGCAAATTCTGTCACTCAAAATATACCAGTAATATTACTAACAGCAAAAATTCAAGCTAGCGATAGGCGCCGTTATGCGGAGCAAGGCATAAAAGACGCTATTGCCAAACCTTTCAACCCAACAGAATTAGCAAATCAAGTTTCGGCTATTTTAGGTTGGAAAGAAATAAGTAATGAGTGCTGAGTGCTGAGTGCTGAGTGCTGAGTGCTACATATGAGCTTCACTCTTGTAAAATCTTATTCATGAGTATTTATGCTTGTTGTGGTCAAGGATGTAACGGATTGGTTTATGCGTTTTAGCAAAGTTATTAGGATAGGCGCCTAAAATGGAGTTATCGTCACTTTGCGCGCGAACTATGACTCAAGTCAAAACCAAGCTTACCGTTGAAGAATTTATGCAGCTTCCCGAAGGAGATACTATATATGAGTTAGTTGACGGAGAAGCAGTTCCTAAATTTAAAAACGATACGATGTCACCAAAATTTTTTCATAGTTCCACAGCAGGTGCATTATTTATACTACTGTCTGCGTGGGCAGAAGGAAGAGGGCGGGTTGTTATAGAATGGGCAATTAAGTTAACACGGGATAAACAAGATTGGGTTCCTGTAGCCGATTTAACGTATGTTTCCTATAATCTTCTCCAAGAGGATTGGTTAGAAGACGAAGCTTGTCCTGTTGCACCCGAATTAATTATTGAAATTATTTCCCCTGGTCAAACTTTTGGGGAAATGACGGAAAAAGCAATTGACTATTTGAAAGCTGGGGTTAGACGAGTTTGGGTTATCGATACTAAAGCAAAAACTATTACTATTTTGTACCCGGATGCTCTGCCTCAAACCAAGCGAGGTGCCGATATTTTAGAGGACACCCTATTGTCAGGGTTAAAAATTACACCACAGCAAATTTTTCAGAAAGCTAAAATTCAGCTTTAGGTGAATAATAAATTATACTGGTGTAAATTCTAGTAATCAAAAAGAAAAGCAGTTTTTATCAAATATCTGTAGTCTGAGCTACAAAATTATCAGCAAAGAAATTATTCAAGATAAGAAGATAGTTTATACAAACCCTAAATAAATGATAGGGCAATTTACAGTTACATGTGATATACCCGAAGTAAGGGGGTATTTTCCCTGGTAACTAAAGCGTCTATTTTAGGGGGTATGCAAGCGATGGTATTAACCAAGAACACTCTATCTCAATCCTCCATAGAACAAGCTTTTATCCTTTGGTTTGATTCGGTTGGTATAAAAGATATTCCCTTGGTTGGTGGGAAAAATGCCTCATTGGGAGAGATGATTCAACAACTCAAACCTCAAGGTGTTAATGTTCCTAATGGTTTTGCTACTACCGCATACGCTTATCGATATTTCCTACAGTCCGCACAGTTAGAAGAGAAGCTTCGCAAGTTATTTCATGACCTTGATGTTGAAGATATTAATAATCTTAAACTTGTCGGTGCCGAAGCGCGCGCTTTATTAATGAATACTCCTTTTCCAGCAGATTTGGAGGATGCAATAAGCGGCGCCTATCAAAAGCTGTGTGAGCAGTACAATGAAAATACTGACGTTGCAGTGCGTTCTTCTGCAACTGCTGAAGATTTACCCGATGCTAGTTTTGCAGGACAGCAAGATACTTATCTGAATATTACGGGTATTGAAGCGGTTTTAAATGCGTGTCATCGCTGCTTTGCTTCCATATTTACTGACCGTGCAATATCTTACCGTGAAGCTAAAAACTTTAACCATTTTGATATTGCCCTTGCTGTTGGAGTGCAAAAAATGGTGCGTTCTGACTTAGCGACATCGGGGGTAATGTTTAGTATTGATACTGAAACGGGTTTTGAAAACACTGCACTTATTACTGCTGCTTATGGGTTAGGTGAAAATGTAGTGCAAGGAACCGTAAATCCCGATGAGTATTATGTATTTAAACCAACATTAAAAGCTGGATTTCGACCCATTATAAATAAAAAATTGGGTAGTAAAGCTTTGAAGATGGTTTACTCTGGGTCAACAACTAATAATATTTCAGTATCTATTGAAGACCAAAATAGATATGCTCTTACGGATGATGAAATATTACAATTAGCTTCGTGGGCATGTTTAATTGAAGACCATTACTCAATTGTAAACGGCGCCACAAGTCCAATGGACATTGAGTGGGCAAAAGACGGTATAACAAACCAGCTATTTATAGTGCAAGCACGTCCTGAAACCGTACAGTCACAGAAAAACCATGCAGTATTAAGAACATATAAGCTGTTAGGAGAAGAGAAAAATCTTTTGGTGACAGGTCGTGCAGTTGGGGAGATGATTAATCGAGGTAAAGTTAGGGTCATTGTTGACACAGACAAAATTAATGAGTTTCAACCAGGTGAAGTACTCGTTACAGATAGAACTGACCCGGACTGGGAACCAATAATGAAGCGTGCAAGTGCTATTGTGACAAATTCGGGTGGAAGAGTATGTCACGCTGCAATTATTGCGCGGGAATTGGGAGTTCCGGCAATTGTTGGCTGTATTAATGCAACACAGGTGTTAGAAACTGGTCAAGAAGTAACTGTTTCTTGTGCAGAAGGTGAAGAAGGACGAGTTTATAGTGGGTTATTACCTTTTGAAGTTGAAGAAATACCCTTAGAGAATTTACCTCGTACTCGTACTAAAATTTTAATGAACGTTGGCAACCCACAGGAAGCGTTGAAATTATCAATGATTCCTAACGATGGAGTGGGTTTAGCGCGCACTGAGTTTATTATTGCCAACCAAATTCAAACACACCCAATGGCTTTGCTACGTTACAACGAGTTAAAAGACGAAGTTGCAAAAGCTAAAATAGCAGAAATGACGGCACAGTACGAAGATAAATCGCAGTATTTCGTTGATAAGCTAACACAAGGTGTCGCGACTATTGCAGCAGCATTTTATCCGAAACCTGTAATTGTCAGAATGTCAGATTTTAAGAGTAACGAATACGCTAATTTACTAGGTGGTAGACAATTTGAACCCAACGAAGAAAACCCAATGCTTGGATGGCGAGGCGCCGCGCGTTATTATGATGCAGGTTATCGCGATGCATTTGCGTTAGAATGTCGCGCTCTCAAAATTGCTCGTGATTCTATGGGTTTAGTAAATTTGATACCAATGATACCCTTCTGCCGTACTCCATCAGAAGGACGTTTGGTAATTGAAGAAATGGCTAAAAATGGATTAAAGCAGGGTGATAAGGGTTTACAGATTTATGTAATGTGCGAATTGCCCAACAATGTCATTATGGCATCCGAGTTTGCCGAAGTTTTTGATGGATTCTCAATTGGTTCAAATGACCTAACACAGCTAACGTTAGGAATTGATAGAGATTCGTCATTAGTAGCTGCGTTATTTGACGAACGTAGCGAAGGTGTTAAACGAATGGTAAAAATGGCAATTCAAGCTGCAAAGCGCAAAAATCGTAAAATAGGTATTTGTGGACAGGCGCCTAGTGACTATCCAGAATTTGCCCAGTTTCTAGTCGAAGAAGGAATTGACACAATTAGCTTAAACCCTGACTCAGTTTTAAAAACAATGCTAGAAATCGCTAAAGTAGAAAATGGAAAGTAGAAAGTGCTGAGTGCTGAGTTCTGAGTAAAGAAGTTCAAAGCACTCAGCACTCATTACTCAGCACTCAGCACTCATTACTCAGCACTCATTACTTCTAACTCATGAGTAAAAAATGGTTTCAAATAGGTTTGGTGAGTGTGTTTTTGCTATCACTCGCTTTACGGTTTTGGGGACTCGGAAGATTCAATACGCTTGTATTTGATGAGGTTTACTACGCGAAGTTTGGTAATGATTATCTGATAGGTGTGCCGTTCTTCGATGGTCATCCGCCATTTGGTAAGTTAGTTATTGCTTTGGGTATTTGGATTGGTAAACATGTACCTTGGTGGCAAAGTGAAGTTAATGGTTTAGCGGGGTCGTTAATGTCTCCGCTTGCTTACCGTTGGATGAATGCTTTTACTGGTTCGTTTATTCCTTTACTTACTGCTGGTATCGCTTATCAACTTAGTCACCGTCGCAGTTTTGGTTTAATTGCTGGGTTATTTACCGCATTGGACGGTATTTTTATTGTCGAAGCACGTTACGCTTTGATTAATCAATATATAGTTATCTGCGGTTTACTGGGTCATTTTTTGTTGCTTTTAGCACTTAATAAGAAAAATCAACGGCGCCCCCCTGAACGTTTACTATATTTAGCAGTAGCAGGTATAGCTTTTGGCGCCTCAATTGCGACTAAATGGAATGGTTTATGGTACCTTTTGGGCGCCTATACTATGTGGGTTATCGCTTGGGGATTTGAGATATTACGGTCTAAAACAAGCGATAGCGAGACAGATGCAGAATATGCACATAAATTGAGCAATAAAGCCTTTGGTAGTCAGACTGCAACTAAATATAGAGCAAAAGTTCTGCAAATATCTCCACTTCAAAACTTGACGCAGTTAAATCTTTTTCACGTTGGCATATATTTGGGAATTATTCCCGTCATCATTTACAGTGTTATTTGGATTCCCCATTTATTACTTGACACCAAATACAACTTTATTGAGGTTCACAAACAAATCTTAGGGTTCCACGGACGTATGGGTGGCAACAACGTGTCGGTTCACCCGTACTGTGCAGCTTGGTATAAGTGGCCACTTATGACGCGACCGATGGCGTATTATTATCAGACTACCCAAAGTTTTCAAGACCCTTTACCTGTGTTTGGCCCACCGTTACCACAAGGTGCAGGCAAAGTTATTTATGATGTTCACGCAATGGGGAATCCGTTTTTGTGGTGGTTTGGGTTAGCGGCAATTATACTTTTATTTGGGATGCTTGTTTGGAAATTAGTGGCGCCTTCGTTACAAAAACAGCGCTTAGTAGTACCACAGCTAACTACCGATATTTGGATTGGTTTATACTTAGTAGTAAATTATTTAGTTAATTTAATGCCGTGGGTAAAGGTAACACGGTGTTTGTTTATTTACCACTATATGACGGGGGTAGTGTTTGCTTTTATGGCAATAGCTTGGGTTGTAGACCAATTACTTCGCAGTTATATAGCTACCCTGCGCGCGTTAGGTGTAACTATAACATTTGTAATTATCGGGGCTTTTATATTCTGGTTGCCATTATATCTAGGTTTACCACTCACGTCAGAAGCGTACAAATTACGAATGTGGTTTAATTCCTGGATTTAATCTTGTGGCACAGGCATCCTGCCTGTGTAGTTAGTAATTATTTTTACCACAGAGACCACGAGAGTTCACAGAGAAGAGGAACATCGCGTCTCTACATTTACGTTATTTTTATCACTTCTTATCTTTTATACACATATATATATATTACTTAACAAAAGCGAGATTAGGTAAATTAGTACATTTTACATTTATTATTCATCAGTGAATTTACTTGTTGTTAAAATCTTAAAGCGAGAAAATAAAAATAAGATTAATTTGTATCTTGGTAGGTTGGGTGGAGTAACGGAACCCAACAAATCGCGAGTATTTATGTTGGGTTCCGCAAAGCCTCCACCCAACCTACGTTTGGAGAGGGGACTATAATGATTAATGATACAAGTTTACAAAGCGTTGATTTGACGCATTTAAGAGAGGCGCCAATTCATTTCAATACTCAAATTCAGCCGCATGGTGTGCTGATTGTTTTACAAGAGCCTGAATTAAGCATATTACAGGTGAGTAGTAATGTATATACTCACTTTGGCGTAACTGAGTCAGATTTGTTAGAAGGAACGCTTTTTGATTTACTCGACCCTTTTCAGGTTGAGCAAATTCAAACTGGGTTGACAGCAGAAAGTCTTGATTATTTGAACCCAACGAAAATATGGGTGCGGAAAAGAGGTGATGATTATGCTGTATTTGATGCTGTTTTTCATCGCACGTCGGAAGGTTTGCTGGTTTTAGAGTTAGAACCGACTTTTGCACACGAAAATATTCCGTTCTTAAGCTTTTATCATTTAGCGCGTACTTCCATCAATAGGCTTGAGTCTACTACTAATCTTCGCGATTTTTGCCAAATTATTGTGCAGGAAGTTAGAAAGATTACTGGGTTTGATAGGGTAATGCTATATAAGTTTGACCATGATGGACATGGTTCTGTCATTGGGGAAGAAAAGCTTAGTCATTTGGAGTCATATTTAGGGTTACATTATCCTGAGTCTGATATTCCTAAACCTGCACGTAAATTGTTTGCTTCAAATTGGATTCGTTTAATTCCTGATACTCACGCTGAACCCGTAGAAGTTGTACCTGCAATAAATCCAATTACCGAGTCACCAGCAAATTTAACGAATTCGGTATTGAGAAGTGCTTCAAAATGTCATATCGAATATCTACATAATATGGGTGTCGGCGCCTCGATGACAATTTCTTTGATAAAAGACGGTCAGTTGTGGGGTCTTATTGCATGTCACCATCAAACACCGAAATATGTTTCTTACGAATTGCGTAAAGCTTGCGAGTTTTTAGGAAGGGTAATATTTTCGGAAATATCAGCGCACGAAGAAACTCAAGATTATGATTACCGAATGCAGCTTACACATATTCAATCGAAACTGGTTGAATATATGTCGCAATCAGAAAATTTTGTTGATGGTTTGGTACAGCATCAACCGAATTTACTAAATTTAGCTAACGCACAAGGTGCAGCAGTTTATTTTGGCGGAAAATACACGTTAATTGGTGAAACTCCCAAAGAAGAAGATTTAAATTATCTTATTCAATGGCTACAAGCGAACGTAAATGAAGATGTATTTTATACCAATTCGCTACCACAGCATTATCCAGATGCGGAAAAATATAAAAATGTTGCCAGTGGTTTACTAGCGATTCCGATTTCTAAACGTAATTATGTACTGTGGTTCCGTCCTGAAGTTATACAAACTGTAAATTGGGGTGGTGACCCAAATAATGCGTTTGAATTAAGTCAAGCAGAAGGAGATTTACGCATCAGTCCACGTAAATCGTTTGAATTGTGGAAACAAACGGTACGGTTGACTTCGTTACCTTGGCAGTTGGTTGAGGTAAAAGCAGCGTTGGAATTACGCAAAGGAATTGTTAATATTGTATTGCGGCAAGCTGATGAATTAGCTCAACTCGCGCGTGACTTGGAACTATCTAATGCTGAGTTGAAAAAGTTTGCTTATGTAGCTTCGCACGATTTGCAAGAACCATTAAATCAAGTGGCAAATTATGTGCAGTTGTTAGAGATGCGCTATAGTAATGAACTTGATGAGGATGCGACTGAGTTTATTAATTATGCCGTCGAAGGTGTTAGCTTAATGCAAACCTTAATCGATGATGTATTGGCATATTCTAAAGTTGATGTGCAAGCGGTTGAATTTGAATTAACAGATGCAAATACATCTTTAGAACGTGCGTTAACACATTTACGTCAGCGTACAGCAGAAACCAAGGCAATAATTACGCATGATGATTTGCCGACGGTTATGGCAGACCGCACCCAGTTAATGCAGTTGTTCCAGAATTTGGTTGGTAATGCCATTAAATTCCACAGTGACGAAACACCCAAAATTCACATTAGTACAACTAGACTTGAAGACGAGTGGTTATTCTCGGTGTATGATAACGGTATTGGGATTGATCCGAAATTCAGCGAACGTATCTTTGTAATTTTTCAGCGTCTACATACGCGCGATGAGTATCCAGGTACGGGAATGGGACTAGCAATTTGCAAAAAAATCATAGAATGTCACCGAGGACGGATTTGGGTTGAGTCCAAACTTGGAGAAGGCGCCACTTTTTACTTTACACTTCCGGTTGGAGGACAGCGTAGTGAGCGGAGAGGACGTAAAGTCCAGAACAATATTTTTGGTCGAGGACAATAAAGCTGATATTCGTCTTATCCAAGAAGTATTGAAAAACAGCCTACTTCCTCACCAAGTAATCACTGCTCGTGATGGTGTCGATGCAATGGCGTATTTAAATCAGGAAGGTGAGTATAAAGATGCACTACGTCCAGATTTAATATTGCTCGATTTGAATTTGCCCAGAAAAGATGGACGTGAGGTACTAGCGGAGATTAAGACTGACCCCAAATTACGTCGTATACCTGTGATAGTACTGACGACTTCGAGTAATGAGGAGGATATTTATCACAGCTACGATTTACACGTAAATTGCTACATTACTAAATCTCGCAATCTCAGCCAGCTTTTTCAAATTGTCAAAATAATTGAGGATTTTTGGTTGTCTGTGGTGACTTTGCCCCTTGAATAAAACAAAATCTGGAGACGTGATATATTCCCTGCGGGACACTACGTGAACACGTCTCTACATTTATTGCTTATGGTTGAAAGCTTGGTCAAAATTTTGCTAATTGAAGACAACTTGGCAGAAGCTAGGTTGTTACAAGAGTTGCTGACTGGCGCCACACATAAATCTTCGGAGTTTTCGTTATTACATGTAAAACGTTTGGGAGATGGGTTACGCGAGTTAAGTCAATGTCAAATTACTGATATTAAATGTCCATTTGATGTAGTTTTACTCGATTTAACGCTTCCCGATAGCGATGGACTCGCTTCGCTCCCACCTTTGATTAATTTGGCGCCAAGTTTACCAATTGTTGTGTTAACTAATACTAACGATGAAGAATTAGCTTTAGATGCGGTGCGACAAGGCGCCCAAGATTATTTAGTTAAGCGTCAAATAAACGGCGCCATGTTGTTACGTTCTTTGAGGTATGCTATCGAGCGGAAACATGCGCTAGAAAATTTACGTACAGTTAACCACACGTTAGAAATGCGTGTAGAAGAATATACTGCGGAATTAATTAAAAAACAAGAAATCAACGAGTTCAAAAGCGAATTTGTCTCAATGCTATCTCATGACATTCGCAATCCACTTAATACAATCTTACTTGCCGCAGGATTACTACAAAACAACGAAGCTAGATTATCACCAGAGAAAAAGCACTTACACTTTCAGTTAATACGTTCTGCAATAAAAAATATGGCGCAGCTTTTAGACGAAGCGTCATTTATTGGTAAAGCTGATGCAGGAAAGGTTCATTGTGAATTAGACGAAATTAATTTAGAAACATTTTGCCGTCAACTTATTCACGAAGCACATCTAACAATTAGTGAAAAACGCCTTAATGTTATATACGAAAGTAGTGGCGCCACCAGTACCGGGTTATGGGATGAAACTTTGCTCAGACATATTTTAGGTAATTTACTCAATAACGCAATTAAGTATTCGCACGAAGGTGGAGATATTCGTTTTCAGTTATTTAGCGATATACATCAGGTAACTTTTAAAATACAAGACTCTGGTATTGGTATACCACACGAAGATTTGCCTAAACTTTTTCATCCTTTCCACCGTGCAGAAAATGTTGGCGCCATACCAGGTACAGGGTTAGGATTATCAATAGTGAAAAAATGCGTTGATGCTCATGGTGGTAAAATATCAGTTTCAAGTCAAGTAGACATAGGTACTACTTTTACTGTTATTTTGCCTTTAGTTTCTGAATAATTAATCTTGTGGAACAGTCTTGTGGAACAGGCATCCCTGCCTGTTATTCAATATTGTTTACTAATTAAGAGGCGGGCAAAGATGCCCGCTCCACAAGATGTTATTTAACTTGTAGCTAATCTTTCTTCTCCACTTGATGCAATAATTTCAAAATCTGTTGATAACGCTTATTTGTTAACTCCTCTGTGTAAATAATTTTACCTGCATCATGTAAAGCAACGCCTAAGCGAACAAAATTGCATCTACTTTAATACCAATTTGTTCAATTTTATACAGTAATAAATCAGCAGCTTCTCCAACTAAACGTACATGGCGAATTAACTTTAAAGAGGCGCGAATCGCAGTTTTAATAATTCATAAGCATCATTTACACTTCGAGCTTCTTTCATAAAAATTCATCATTCTCATAGTCTCGCTTGACCGTAGCACAGGTGCCTAGCTTGTAGCACATTCTTACAAATTGCTGTACAATCATACTACTGGTATGCCAAATATATGCCTAAGCGTGGCTTTTAAAATTGCAGCCCATAAAATTTAATAACGTAGAATAAGCGCGCTGTATAGAAGCGTAGGAAATGTTAACCTTAAATTTTAAGTAAGAAGATTATATATGGTTACTCTCATTGACTCTCAAAGCGGTTTAAGCGAAATCGAAATGCTGAACCAGGGAATGCACCACAAAATTGCCAATGAAATTGCTATTCTCAAAAGCATCGCTTATGACATATTGGAGTTTTCCCAGAATGAAGACTCACCTCTCAGTAGTATTGTTCAGGATATTGATTATATATTCTCACAAATCACTTGCCGCAAGACAGAGGGAAAGTTAAAAATTGCTGAAATACCTCATAATGATTATGAAAAAAAATCGGCAATACTTTCTCAGACCGCTCACGATATTTCTGATTTTGTCAATAAGAAGTTAGCAGTTATCAAATCTGAAGCTCAATTAGCAATACTGCAATTTCAACCTAACACTCCTCACTACAAAGACTTAAATAAGTTCTTAGTTCAGTTAGAACTTACCCAAGCAGCACTTGATGACCTGAAGACAATGAATGAGGGAATTGTAATTAAGCATCATAATTTTCTTGTTAAAAAGTTATTTGAGAGGTGGGAAACAAATCCTAAAATTCAACATGCAACTATTTATTTAGACATTCGTAATGGCAATCAAGAATTTAAAGGTGACGAGGAAAAAATCAAAAGTGCCATTCAAGAATTAGTAGAAAATTCTCTTAAGCATAACCCCGATAAACCTGATTTAGAAATTCACATTACTTCTAAGGATGTAGTAAATCTTCCAGAAAGTAGGGATTATAACATTTCTAGCGAACAAAAATATCTTTTGATTGAGTTTGCAGATAATGGTAAGGGTGTACCGGACGACAAAAAAGATTGGATATTTCAACCTTTGAAAACAACTTCTCCTAGAGGCAAAGGTAATGGCTTAGGTCTTTTTATTATTCGCAAGACTTTGGCAAAGATGAATGCTTACATCCATGAAAGTGGAAAAAATGGAGTGAAATTTGAAATATTCATACCATATGAGAACGATACTCATACCACAGTCAATCATTAATAAATATAAAATGAAGACCTGAGATTGAGCGTTCTCAAAACAATTGCTGCATTTCTTAATTGTGATGGAGGAACTCTGATTATTGGTGTAGAAGATAATGGTAATATATTTGGTTTAGAAAAAGACCTGTCATTACTCTCTAAGAAAAATCTTGACCAATTTGAACAGACAATCATCAATCTCATTTGCGACCGTATTGGCGCCAGCTTCACTCAACTAGTTAAAATTAGGTTTGAAAATCTTGAAGGTAAAGATGTTTGTGCTGTTGATGTAAGAAAATCAGCCAAGCGAGCTTTTATGAAAGGTAAGGAAAAACTGGAGTTTTATACTAGAGCAGGTAATACCTCGAAATCGCTTGAAGTCCCAGATATATATGATTATATGTGAACTAAAAGATTGCAACTAAATTATATAATCCCCCCAACCCCCTTGTTAAGGGGGGCTAAGAACACTTCTCTTGTCCCCCCTTATCAAGGCTACGGTGTACACACAAGTCGCTAAAATCCTTATCCCGCCTGGGATTAAAAATCCCAGTCTAATAGCACAAGTCCATTTAAATGATGATTTTAGCTATCAGACTTAGGTTTACTTTAGTTGGCATTTATTTGAGCATTTAAGGGGTGCTTAAGACCCGAAACGTATGCGGGGACTACTTGTGTGTACACGGTAGCCTTATCAAGGGGGATCAATTTCCAATTCTTTTATAAAACTTGATGATTTCTCAGTAAATATTCACACGTAATAGGCGCCTTCTTTATGCCATATTAGTTTAATTAACAGTATAGTTATACTATTAAGTGTGAATAATATGACGGAATTAGCAGTGATGAGCGTTGAAACTGCACGTACTGTTGCACAAGACCCTTCGACGGAGCCTTTCTCACTTGAACTGATAGCGTTGTATGGGGATGTAGAACTAGGTAAAAAAGCACCCTTAACAGTATTAGACAAGCTCGCAAAAGATACACGTCAAGCTGTAAAAATAGCTGTTGCGAACAATCCTAAAACTTCTATTGAAACATTAGAAGCGATTATAAGAGCAGACAAGTATCATAGTAAACCAAGTTTAGCTGCATTAAAACATTTGCTCTTAAGGGCGCCTTCTCGTGCAGAAAAACATCTTTTACATTATTACGAACAAATGGGTGATTCTGAGTTATCTAATTTTATTTTAGAACATCCTGCGGCGCCGATAGATTTACTAAAGAAAAAGCTGCGTTTGCTTTCTTGGATGGAACGCTATACTATTACACAGAATTCTAAAAGCTCACGGGCAATATTGGAAATTTTGGCTAAAGATGCTAACTGTGTTGTTTGTGCCGCTGCAAAAGAAAGGTGGATTTCTCTGTGAACTCTGTGTCTCTGTGGTAAAATAACTAACCTTGTCACTGCACAGGCAAGATGCCTGTGCTACATTAGGATGCCTGTGCTACATTTTTCAAATACTACACGATAAACAGGTTCACCTTTGCTTTGTGTCGAAATTTCCCTTTCGGTAGGTACAGGTAATGGATTTTCTGCTAACCATTCTCCAGTGCCTTGAATTTTAAATGCTGGATTTTCTAAAAACCTCGCGCGCATTTCTTCAGCAACAAATTCTATATCTGATTGTAAAAATACAATACCCGACGGCGCCATAAATTCGGCTAATTCTGTAACTAACTCAGGTTGAACTACACGTCTTTTAGCATGACGATTTTTAAACCAGGGGTCAGGAAATTGAATTGAAACTCGCTGTAATACACCTGGAGGTAGTGTAGATAATAATGGTTTGAGTGAATTATTGGCGTTGCAAAATAAATAATGTACGTTGGTTAAGTTTAATTCTGAACGTGTGATATTCGCATCTTCTACTAATGGTTTGCGAATTTCTAAACCTAAAAAATTCCAGTCAGGTTGGAGTGGCGCCATTTGTAATATAAATCTTCCACGCGCACAACCGATATCTAAGTGTAAAGGTTGATTAAGTTTGGTATAGATTTGTTCCCATTGAATTGGGTTTGTTGATGCTAGGTACTTGTATGATAGCGGATTGACATGCTGCCGAACTCTGACGCGAGCCATATTGTTAAACGTTATACTTTTCTGTAATGATTGTTTTTTTTGCTTTTTTTACACCGTTACTTTAAAATTACCCTTAGTTCAATGATTCCGAACTTTCGTTTTGCTGTAGTCAGCGATTTGCATATCGCACTTCCTCATACTATTTGGGATCACCCTAGTCGGTTTCATTTGGTTGAGGTGAGTATTCCCGCTTTTGAAAGTGTACTTGAGCATTTGATGCAAATCGATTTAGATTTTATTTTGTTGCCTGGTGATTTAACTCAACATGGCGAACCTGATAATCATAACTGGTTGCAGCAACGTTTGGCTAAGTTACCTTTCCCAGCTTATGTTATTCCTGGTAATCATGATGTTCCTGTTTTGGAAGCAAATAGTCAATCGATTGCTTTTAAAGATTTTCCCAAGTATTATCGTAAGTTTGGTTACGAGAACGACGAACTATATTATACTCGTTTGATTTTACCAGGTGTACGGTTAGTTGCTCTTAATTCTAATGCTTTTAATGAACAAGGAAATTTAATTGGGCGCCTAGTTCCGCAACAATTACAGTGGTTAGGCAAAGTGTTGGCTAATGCTCAAGATGAGATTGTGTTAGTAATGATACATCATAATGTGGTGGAGCATTTACCTAATCAAGCGCGCCACCCAATGGCTAATCGCTATATGCTAGAGAATGCAAGCGAGTTATTAGAGGTGTTACGGCGTTATCAAGTTAAGCTTGTTTTTACTGGGCATTTACACGTTCAAGATATTGCCGAAGATAACGGGGTATATGATATCACTACTGGTTCATTGGTAAGTTATCCACATCCTTATAGAATATTTGAGTATCGACAGGATGAATTGGGAAATAGTCGGTTGCAGGTTTTATCGTATCGCGTTGAGTCTGTACCTGAATTTCCTAATTTACAATGTTATTCGCGCACTTGGATGGGCGACCGTAGTTTTCCTTTTCTCGTTAGGCTGTTAACGTTGCCACCTTTAAGTTTACCTGTAAGTAAAGCTGAAGAGTTGGCGCCGACTTTACGCGATTTTTGGGCAAATATTGCTGATGGTGATGCTGTGTTTGATTATCCGCAATTCCCAAAAGAGGTTAGTAATTATTTTTACAAGTATGCTGCGATGACAAAAGAGGGTCATCCGGCGTTGATTGATAATAATATTTCATTATTGTTGTAGAGACGCGATATATCGCGTCTCTACAATTGGCGGCAGATGCCAAAGACGGATGTGAAAGCGTGGAGAAATGTTCTGCCTTTAACGGGGCCAATTTCGCCACCGCAGAAAAATCCGCTTAGGGGTATGTTGTGGAGGTAGCGTTGGAATAAGTGCGAGTCAAAGTTAGGTTGACCGTATAGACCTTCACCTCTTCCTAAACAAGAAAACATTAAGGCGCCTACAGGAGTTTCTTGCCCAAAATGCTCTTTTTGATAACTTTGTAGAAATAATTCTAGGTCTTCAGCACTGGTTTGGGCGTCACGAATATGAAATTGTAAGCGCTGTCCTGGACGCACTACATCTCCTATGGCGATGGCGCCTGCTGAGGGGTCAACGCCAAGAATGCTACGTATCAAAAAGTCGCCTTGCTGTAAATTTTGTTTAAATTCGTCCATTGCGACCCCCACAAACAACCAGTTCTGCGCTAGCATTTTTTCTTCTTCGCTGAGGTCAGCAACTAAGTCACGTAATACTGCGAGGGGCACTTTGTCGTTGAGTTCAAGGATAATATTGCGGTCACCTCTGGTTACTTGTAGCGGTTCGCCAATGGGTCGGCATCCTTGAGCGACTATTGTATCTAAAACAATATTGCCACTCAAAGCTACCCCTACCAAACCATCACGGTACATTTTGCCGTTGTAAAACAAAGCAACTCGACTGCCAAACCCACCACTACCACTCGCTTGACCACCTAATGTCACCGAACCAGGATAAGCAAAATCTAGTCCTTGCAGTAAATCATTAACACCCGTTGAGAATGTCCCGGAAAACAAAATAAATTTTGGGACTGGGTTTGCGGGCACACCAATAAAATCAACCCAAGCATCCGGCGAACTATCTAAATCGGGTAGTTCATCTAGGGTAATATGAAATGCCTGGACATTAACATCTGGTAAGTAGGCTAAAGTTAACGCGAGCGCGGGTTCCGCTTCGAGTTCCTGTGTTTGATTGTGAGCATTTGTACCAACTATGCCACCACCACTACAACCTATTAACACAGGTACAGAAAGCTTTAGAGCCAACAACGGTAATAACCTTGAATACTCGCTTGTAAAGGCACTCGAAATAAATACCAGTCCCAAATGAGGTTCGTGCGTTAACTGCGAAGTGGCTTTCTCTACTACTTCGTTAACAGCTGCTTCTAATGAAGGACGGGTTGATAGGGCATTCGCCCATTGCATTCGTGCCATGAGTTTGTGTAAGGCTTCGGTTTAAGCGTGGTGTTATACCTAATCTTAGACTAACGGTAATTGTATATTCGGGTTTCACAGTAAAAATTATTCGCCTAAATCTTAAAAAATCAATAAGGATATCCAGAATTGGTACGAGTGATTGTGTATTGATAGTATTGAGATGTAAAGTATAGGAATATATACCCAGACGTAGCGTCAACTCGCTAAAATGGTGTTTACATCAACCTAGAATGTGTTTTTTCCATCAAAACCATACTGGTAGAATCAGAAATAATCTGTTTGACAATCACTTAAGGTAATACCAATGAGTATCCAAGAAAGAATCCAACAAGAACTCGAACAAGCTCGCGCTGTTTGTGACGCCACTGGTGGTGAGTCGTCTGAGTGCGCTGCTGCTTGGGACGCTGTTGAAGAACTTCAAGCTGAAGCTTCACACCAACGCCAAGAAAAACCAAAAAACTCTTTAGAACAATACTGCGACGCTAACCCAGAAGCTGCTGAGTGCAGAGTATACGAAGAATAATACTGTACTTAGTATACAACCTGGTTTCTGGTTTGATTTTCGTTCCCCCATGTAGAGACGCGAGGAACATCGCGTCTCTACATTTTGGATTATCGTTATTATTATGTTATATTTTACACTTTATATTTTTGTGTAATTATGGGTAATGTTGCTTGGTATCGTGGACTAGTTTGGCTTGATTATCGATTAGCTATATTATTTACCGTAGTTATTCCTTTAATCTTGCTAATTTGGGCTTTTGTTCAAAAAGCTCAACCAATACAGCATTTGTTGATGATTTACTGGCGAGTGGCTAGTTTGTTAGTTATTACGCTTTATTTAATGATTGCTCAGTATCCGGTTGCTTTTCTTTCTGGGTTACTTGCGCGGATTCTAGTTCCAATTTCTTTATGGTTTTGGGTAGACTTGAATGATGAGATTGAATATCAGTCAGGCGCCTTAAAGTTAATTTTTACCTCGTGGCGATGGGCAACCACCTTTTATTGTATTCTAGGTGTTATGGCATTAACTCCTGCACTAGGTTGTGGGTTTTCTGATACCGCTATCAAGACTAGTACTTGTCAACTGTGGTTAGAGGCGCCTTTAACATTTAAAGATATTTTCCACGCTAATACGAAAGTACCATTTTTAGGGATACTTGGTATTTTGGGTTTGATAATTTATGTTATTTACCTAAGTTATTTCGTAATTGTCAGACTTGGCAAACAAGGACGGTCAGCAACCGAACAATAAAACGAAACCTGGGTTTTAACCCAGGTTATAGAAATAAGTATCATGAACTTAGTTGAAAAAAGACTAGAAAATTATACAATTAAACGTCCTTTTCAAGTTTTAGTCGTAACTGCGCTTGTAGATGGTGAAGAGGACGAGATTACTGTTTTCAAAGGATTTTCGAGTTCGTTGGTGCGTGGAACACCTTCTGACCCCGATGTGCCAGTTTTACCAGATAATGCTAATATACTAAGTATAGATATAGTTGCTAGCCCTTATAATCCTGAAGCCCCTCGTTATATCGAGCAAAATTTATCTTGGTCGGTTATGCAAGCTCGGTTATCAGATGTTGGTGTGTAAGCGCGTGCAGTAGGCGATTCAAAAAGCTTTATAGTTATTTAAGTACAAACAAAGTAATTAAAATTACAATGTAACAAAAGCATCCGCATCAAGATATTGTAAAAAGTCTAACTCTTTGTTACGCAATCGCAAAATTATGTTAACTTATTATGAATAATCATAAATATCAGAATAAATAGTGATTTGTCGTATCCACTCTAGGGTAGATTTTTGTTTTTAACGCCATTCCCAATTATAGTCACGAGGCAGACGTAGCTTAATTTAAGCGTCTGTGAGAGTTTCGTATTACACTCATCCTTCGCGTAACATTTACACTCCCATTCATCATGAATACAGCGGTGACTCTACTTACAGAACAAGTGTCTCAAGAAAAACAGCCTTTGAGACTTATTACTCGTCAAATCGTAGTTATCCTCGACTTTGGCTCTCAGTACTCTGAACTAATAGCTCGTCGAGTTCGCGAGACTCAAGTATATTCCGAAGTCCTTTCCTATCGCACCACAGCAGAGCAAATTCGTCAACTAAATCCTAAAGGAATTATTCTTTCGGGTGGTCCAAGTTCAGTTTATGATACAGGCGCCCCACATTGTGACCCAGAAATTTGGAATCTAGGCATACCCATAATGGGTGTTTGCTACGGTATGCAGTTAATGGTGCAGCAGTTGGGGGGAGAAGTATCGCGTGCGACTAGAGGTGAATATGGAAAAGCCTCATTATATGTAGATGACGCAACAGACTTACTGGCAAACGTTGAAACTGGTACAACAATGTGGATGAGTCACGGTGACTCTGTAACCACTATGCCATCGGGTTTTGAGTTATTGGCACATACCGATAACACACCCTGCGCTGCCATAGCGAATCATGCTCATAAACTTTATGGGGTACAATTTCACCCAGAAGTCGTTCACTCACATGGTGGAGGAGCATTAATTCGTAATTTTGTTTACGACATTTGTGAATGCGAACCAACTTGGACGACCGACGCATTTGTAGAAGAAGCAGTACGCGAAATTCGTGCGCGTGTAGGAAACAAGCGCGTTTTACTTGCTTTATCTGGAGGAGTTGACTCTTCGACACTCGCATTTTTACTTTATAAAGCTATTGGTGAACAGCTTACATGTATGTTTATTGACCAAGGCTTTATGCGGAAGTTAGAGCCAGAACGACTAGTAAAATTGTTCAAAGAAGAGTTTCATATACCTGTAGAGTATGTCAACGCACGCCAACGCTTTTTAACTGCGCTTGATGGGATTACTGACCCAGAAGAAAAACGGCGTATTATCGGACACGAGTTCATTAGAGTGTTCGAGGAAGAGTCAAGACGTTTGGGACCATTCGATTATTTAGCACAGGGAACGCTATATCCTGATGTTATTGAATCTGCTGATACTAACGTAGACCCACAAACAGGTGAACGGGTAGCAGTAAAAATTAAAAGTCATCATAACGTTGGTGGGTTGCCCAAAGACCTACGATTTAAACTTGTTGAACCGCTTCGTAAGCTTTTCAAAGACGAAGTACGCAAAGTCGGACGTTCAATTGGTTTACCAGAAGAAATAGTTCAACGTCATCCCTTCCCAGGTCCTGGTTTGGCAATTCGTATTTTAGGCGAAGTTACTGCTGATAGGTTAAATATATTACGCGATGCTGACTTAATTGTACGGCAAGAAATTAACCAAAATGGTTTATATCATGATTGCTGGCAAGCTTTTGCAGTATTACTACCAATAAAAAGCGTTGGTGTAATGGGCGACCAGCGTACTTATGCGTACCCAATTGTTCTGCGAATTGTTACTAGCGAAGATGGAATGACAGCAGATTGGGCCCGTGTACCTTATGACGTTTTGGAAGTAATTTCTAATCGTATAGTTAACGAAGTTAAAGGTGTTAACCGCGTTGTCTATGACATTACCTCGAAACCACCTGGAACTATAGAATGGGAATAGGCACCTTTTAACTTATTCGCGGAATTCCCCACCCTCTTATAGGGTGGGGATGAATAGCGCAACAACTAGGAGGTACACCCTTCATGGGTGTCCGAGTAGTTGTTAATCTCTGGACTTGGTAATCTATCAATCCAGTCTTCAATTAGTTGAGTCATTGTTTTCTCTTTACTTGCTGCATATAACTTAAGTTTATTAAGTCTACGCTCGGTTATACGTAAATTCAATGTTTTATTTTTCATAAATATCGTTACATTGTCTGTACATTTGATATTATAGATGCATAGACAATGTAATGACAAGGCGGTGATTATTAGTGACGTTCAAAAGCAAACAGCAAAAAGAGCTAGATAAAGAAAAGAACAAAGATACATATGTTTCGACTGTTGTACAGCATTTAAAACTATCAAGTCTTGGATATGCTGTAGTATCTGACATTCTGGAACATGCAAACAGCTTGTACAACACTTTGACCTACAATCTAAGGCAAGGATTTTTTGTATACAACACATTGAATTTTCAGTCTATAGCTTATGATTTGCAGACTGATTTCAAGGAAAATTACCATTACAAAATGCTACAATCGCAGGCTGCACAATCTGTGTGTCATAAAGTGGCTGAGAATTTCAAATCATTCAAGCAACTTTATGACAAGCATTATATTGATGGTTCTAAAAAACCCAAACTTCCTGGCTATCGTATACCTGGAGGTATGTTTGAGGTTACTTACCCTGGTCAATCAGTTAAGATTGGGGTCGAACATGGAATAAAATTTGCATCGGTTTCAACAGGTTTGTTGTTCAAAAAACGGCATAAAGAAGATGTAATAGGAACTAAGCTCAACGAGTACATAAAGTTTAGAGTGCCTGATACCGTTGATGCATCAACTCTTGTTGAACTAACTATCACTTCAAAACATAGAGAAATCTATCTACATTGGGTGTGTAGAAAGAAGAACGAAGTTTTTACAACATTAGATAAGTCAAATGTTTTAGGAATTGATATTGGCTTGAATAACTTTGTTACCTGTATTCCTAATACTGGAGAACAAGGTTTTATTATAAATGGACGACCATTAAAAGCAATAAATCAGTTTTATAACAAAACCGTATCCAAGCTAAAAAAAGGTAATTCGGAGAATTTCTGGAGTGGTAGCCTAGCTAGAGCTACACAAACCAGAAACAACCAAGTGCGTGATTTTATTAAGAAGTCAGCACGTACAATAATCAATAAATGCCTAGAATCAGGGATAGGTAAAATAGTATTCGGATGGAACGAAGGAATTAAGAATGAAATAAATAACGGACGTGTTAATAATCAGAATTTCGTACAGGTGCCATTCACCGCGTTACGTGACACGCTCAAATATTTATGCGAAAGATACGGTATAGAATTTATAGTTGTTGAGGAATCCTACACCTCAAAAATGTCATTTTTTGATGGTGATGAATTACCCGTATACGGAAAAGAAACCGAAGCCCAGAAGGAACAAAAACCTTCTGGTAAAAGAACAAAACGCGGAGAATACAAAACTAAGGGAGGAACAGTTATCAACGCTGATGCTCAGGGCGCATCCAATATTTTGAGAAAGGCAAAAATTGACACATCTAAAATAACTTACAAAGTGTGTCAAATTCTCAAAACAATAAATATTTGGATAGGCAAAAAGCTATCCAAACGTAAAGGCACGGTTGCTAGCTTGTCTAGTAGCACGGCTATAAGAGCAACTGAACCTGCTCAGTAAACTAGAAACCCCATCCGCCATGCGGTGGGGTGGTTCATTAATGTGTGTAAATCGTGAGATTTATTGAATTGTAAAAAAGTTTAGTAGCTTTTTGCTTCGGAATTATTACTGAATAAAATATTGTGTATTTTTTAGTTTACGTGATTTGGCTGAGAATAAAATTGTTACAAAATACACATTTTTATCGAGATATAGTTTATGTAGATATAGGGAATCGAATTGTAAAAGTACTTCCCTGTCCTTCACCTAGACTTGTGGCAGTAATTGTACCACCATGTAATTCAATGATGTGACTTGCAATTGCCAGCCCTAAACCTAAACCCTGGCGCCTGCCACTAGAATTATCTTGTTGATAACGTTCAAATATTTGGGGTAAAAACTCTGGCTTGATACCTATACCTGTATCTTTAACGTCTATTTGAATGTAATTTAAATCTTGATTTCCTTGCCAAGCGTGTTTAATTGATAAATATACTTCGATACGCCCACCTACGTCGGTAAATTTTAGCGCGTTGGAGAGTAAATTTCCCATTACCTGTTGCAAGCGATGAATATCACCAGAGATAGGAGGTATTGAGTTATCAAGTACTGTTACAAAGCGAATGTTTTTAGCGTTGGCGTCTGGATAAGCTGTTTCGATAGCACCTGTGACAATAGTATAAAGGTTAACTGGCGCCAGTTCTAATTGCAGCTTACTTCTGAGGATACGCGAAATATCGAGCAAATCTTCAAGAAGTTTAGCTTGAGACTTGGCGTTGCGTTCAATTGTTTGAAGTGCTTTTTGAGTTGCTGCTTCGTCAAATTTGCGCGTTTGAAGTAACTTTGCCCAACCTAAAATAGCATTTAGAGGAGAGCGCAAGTCGTGTGATACCATCGCTACAAATTCGTCTTTGGCACGGTTTGCTGTTTCTGCTGACTGTCGTGCTTTTTCTTCGAGTTCTAATAAATGCTTGTAACGTTCTTCGCTTTGCCGTAGTGCCGCTTCTGTTTGTTTAAGCTGAGTTAAATTTATGATAAAACAAGCACTGTAACCATCTTCTCTACCCTCCATTTGGGCAATACCAAGTAAGATGGGAACGCGCGTACCGTCTTTGTGAAAATACTCTTTTTCAAATGGAGTACAAATTCCGTTTAATTGTAGTTCTTGAATTTTTTCAGCATCAAGTTTTTTAAATTCTGATGGGGTTATTGTATCCCAACGCAGAACCCCTGCCTCAATATCGGCGCCTGTGTAGCCAAACATTTCTAAAAAAGCATTGTTTGCTTCATAAATACGACCACTGGCATCACCAAAATAAACACCTACAAAATTTGAGTCAACAATACGCCGAAACTTAGCTTCACTTTCACGCAATGCAGCTTCTGTTTGTTTTGCAACAGTAATATCAGTAGCATTACCAACTACTCGTGCGACATCTCCTTCCGAATTACGAATTATCTTACCTTTATCTTCCACATACCGATAGTTTCCATCTTTAGAACGTACTCGGTAGGACAAAGTATAACAATCTTGCTCGGCGATTATAGCATCAAGAGCGCTTTTCAAATCATTAATATCATCAGGATGAATTAATTGATACCACCATTCAACTGTTGGCTCAACTTCCGCAGTATCATAACCGAAAATCCGCGTTATTCCATCGCTACGTTCTATAGTGTTACCAAGAGTGTCCCAATCATAAATCAAGCTATTAACAGCGTGCGCTGCCAATTGAAACCGTTCATTACTTTTGCGGAGTGATTCCTCAGTTCGCTTATGTTTTGTAATATCGAGTGCAGTCCCAACAATTTGACGGGGTGAATTATCAAAATTACGCTTAAAAATAACTTCTTTACTTAATAACCATCTCCATTCCCCATTTTTATGTCGCATCCTATACTCAGTTTCAAGAGTATCACCATCCTGAAGTGTATTAAAACGCTCAAGCAGTTGAGGCAACCGTAACACATCCTCTGAATGCATAAGTAAAGTAAATAATTGGGCGCCCATCGCTTCAATTTCGGATGTCGTATAACCTAACACTTCGCCAATTTGACGATTTACATAGACGTTACGTTGCTCAACTAAGTCATAAACGTATAGTAAACCTGGTGTAGCTGTGGCGATGCGCTCGATAAAATCCTCAGCTTGCTTTTTGGCTGTAACATCACGCCATGATGCAACAATTCCATCTCCCATTTTGGAAATCCGAATATCGAATACGCGCGTTGACAACTGTTTGCCAAAAACGTCAGTATATACAAGTGATTCCTTTATTAAGGGTTGACCAGTTTCAACGACATAACAATATTTATCGAATAAACCACTCGTGCGTGTTGCAGGAAATAATTCACACACCAACTTACCTAGCTGCTCTGAGTTGCTCAACATATTCGCTTCACAAGCGGCAGCATTGACATATTCAAACCGAAAATCAATTATATTACCTTCTTTGTTACGAACTGCCGAATAAAAGCCGAAGCAGTCGAGTGAATTTTCGATGGAAGTACGAAAGCGTTCCTCACTAGAAAGCAATTTTCGGCGTAAACGTACATTTTCGACTGCTGAGTGTAATGTTGAGCGTAAAATTTCGGGTGTGGTTTCTCGCTTTACTAAATAATCTTGTATACCGCTTTTCATTGCTTGGACTGCAATTGCTTCGTTTCCCTGCGCGGTTATCATTATCGCAGCAGGCAGCCAGGTACGCGGTTGCTCATTGATTTGCTTTTTGAATTCGTCAATTAGCTCTAACCCATCGACATCAGGAAGCAAAAAGTCGAGTAAAATTACATCTGGCTGAAATTGGCGCCATGATTCAAGACCGCTTTTGCCAGTTGCGGCTTCGACAATTGTATAGTTATATTTTGTGTCTTGCTGTAAACAATGGCGGTAAAGCTCCCGTTCGCTAGGAGAATTGTCAATAATCAGGACAGTTAGCTCAGTCGTCATGTTTCCCAAGCCACAGTGTAAATATATACAGTATTGGGCAAATTAATCAATCGGTTTGCTATAATTAATACAGACAATATTATTCGCCACAAAATATTAATAACATATTTCAATCTCCTATAATTTTAAAGACATTGTAAATACTACTGCTGAACGATTTTTAAATCCTGATGTAGAGACGTGATTAATCACGTCTCTACGGTTGACGTTTTAGTAACTAATTTGCTTGGATACATAGCTGGCTGGTTCTACGTGTATCATGATTCTGGCTGGGGAAAATCTATCTTCTAGGAGTTTTTCTACTTGTTCAGTGATGCGGTGAGATGTTTCTACGTCAGGAGCATCTACTATTAAATGCATTTCTATAAATACTTGGCGCCCAATAACTCCACGCGAGGCAATATTATGACAGTTGACAACTCCAGGGACTGAGAGTGCCAAGGAATGAATAATTTCGGGAGCAACTGCCATTTCATCTACAAGCCACGGTAAATTTTCTTTTAATACTGTCCACCCACTCCAAAATACTAGTAGTGCTACAGGGAAGGATAAGACTATATCTAACCATTGATATCCTAACCACACACCAATCAATCCTGCGATAACTGTTATCGTTACCCAAATATCGCTCATTGTATGGGTTGCGTCAGCAATTAAAATGTTACTTTTTACGCGCCTACCTACGCGACGTTCATAAAATGCTACAAAAATGTTTACACCCAATACTAGTAGTAGTATCCATAGTTCTGAGGGAGTAATTTTTACTGGTTTGCCACCGTTGATTATTTTTTCGACGGCGCCTTGAATTATTTCAAAACAGGCAATTCCTAAAAAAGCAGCAATTCCCAATGCTCCCACAGCTTCAAATTTTTGATGTCCATAAGGATGTTCACGGTCGGGATAAGGAGAAGAAAAGCTACTGGTAATCAATCCTAGTACATTATTGGCACTATCGGTAACACTGTGCAGCGCGTCGGCAAGCAAGCTCAGGGAACCAGTCAAAGTTCCAACAAAAGCTTTTAGCACCATTACAAAAATATTTAACAGCAGTGTGATGAGTAAAACTCTTCTAACAACACCACGATTATCATAATTCATACAGTATATTTTACATCCATGCCTCTATTTATACTGTAGAACAAATCGCACAAAATAAATGTTGCAAACCCTTACATACTATAGCTTAGATATTTCTTTAGCCGCTATATTATACTTAAGTTTATTGCGAGTTCTTATCATTTTATATTTATTTATATTTAAATACGGCTTATTAAGTAAGTTGTTACGCACAGAAACCGGGTTTCTTGTTGATGTATAGTGATGAAAACGAGATTTTTCATAGAAACCCGGTTTCTTGTTGATGTATAGTGATGAAAACGAGATTTTTCATAGAAACCGGGTTTCTTTGACGAGATAATAAAATTATGTCTAGTACTCACTTAACATTAAACTTGGGCGAAGGTTCTATATCTTTTAGCTTTTCTGAGTCTGCTGCACGCGACTTGAAAGCTGCACTCGACCAATTGATAATGAGTCTCAAAGCTGTTTCGACGGCAAAAAGTGGTGGAGGCGCCAAACCAACTCCTCAACGTCCTGTAGAGTATAGATACACAGGAGAAGTATTTCTGGAAATTTTTTGTAACCCAAATATCTGGGCAACACCTTTTGCGGCTAAAGTTCTAATTACCGTGCGCGATGCCACTATTAAACTAACTACAGAAGCTGAACTCACCCGAATTATAGAAGATGTGAATCAGTACTTAGAACAATTTTGACAAGCGGTTCAAAATTAAAAAAGGAGCAAGTGTTGCTGCCAGCACTGCTCCGGGAATTGAAAAAGACTCAAGCAATGAATTTTTATAGTTCCTTCTGTGATTACACCAACGCAATTAAGCGCTAAAAATCATTTTGATATATCCTCACTACAACAGGGATGAATAGGGACTCACGGGTGTAATAAATCCGTATTATGTAAGTTTTACTATTTTGGAACTTTAAAGTTTTTAGCCAAGATTTAAGTTAACAGGGAATAATTAAATCATGGATTGGGAGTAAGTAGGTTGTGAGCAGAGATTTTTCAGACTGGCAGTCTGCACAACCCACGAAAGGTTGTTAAATCTATGGTGACTTAATCTTAAGCCCAACCCAAAAAACCGAACGTTCAGATTAATTAGTCGTTTTCCCATTCCTCACGACCAATTAAGTCGGCGATGCGGTCTCGCAGCAAAAAGTCGCATTTTTCTAATTCACACTCAATACAAACCCATTCTCTGGCTGGAATGTACTGGCATAAGGTATAAATGGGCTGCTGTCTGCTTACAACCCCTTTCTGCACCAGCCGACGTGCTTCGTCTTGAATCACGCCTAGAGAATAGTAACTGATAGAAGGCACCGTATTGACACTCATATTATTTACTCACGAATTACACTTAACTAGTGTTCCCGAAATTGCACTAAAACTAACGCAGCAAAAAAATTTACTTATGGCTTGAGTTTTGTAGTTTGCTATACGGAACTATTTCCATTCTGGCGCTACACACCTTCAAATTATCTAAAGAAATGTGAAAAAAATCAATATCTCCTGACATATTTATCACCTGCTATCTTCTGTTCTCAGTGTTGAGCCATACTTTTAGACACATATTACTTTGCGGCGCTGACATGTCATTGCTTAAGCCCTCCAAAGCAAAATAGAGTGTTTTGATTAAGTGGCAAAACAGCGCAAAAGTAAGAACTGAAGGGCAGATTTGACCATAGTTATCGATGAAATATGTGGCGGTGGCATACAATCAAAACTGTTTTTCGTTCATAAGATACACACAAATTACCTGCCTAGGTTAAAGGTATAAACTAGCTCACGACTTAAGTGTTAACATACCTCATTTGCCCTTACGATTTATCTTGTCTTAAAGGTTTCTTAAACAAGTATTAAACAAGGTTAAGAATTTACTGGGTGTATGATTACAGATTTTTATGTGTAACAAAAAGACGATTGCCAAGCATTTCAATGTTAGTATAGCAAACAATGGCAAGCATAAAATTCCATTAAGGCAGTGCAATTACATAAATTATCGGGCTAAAAATATAACCGTTCTAGATAAACACGCTTAAAAACAGCAGGCGCCCTGGAAAGATTAACTATTATAAATTTATATAACATTTATTAAAAGAACCAATATCAAGCGACAAAACTGTGATCATGGAAACCAAAAGCTTGGGGGAACAATTTTCAGAACCTTGGTTTGTATTGATCCCCTGCTTTAGAGCTACCTCTTACTCCTCTTCTTGGTCTCCTTGTGAATCATCTACTGAATCATCAACCGGACGTTCGTTGCGAATACGATTGAGCAGCGATAAAACATTAGTACCACGCTCAATTGAATCATCCTCAACAAACATGACTTCTGGAGTACGACGTAAACGTACTCTTGAGCCAAGTTCGCTGCGGACGTAACCAGTAGCAGATTTTAGACCAGCCATTGTTTCGGCTTTGGCTTCTTGGGTTCCATAAATGGAAACATAAATTTTGGCATGTTGCAAATCGCCAGAAACATTAACATCTGTGACGCTGACCATTCCTGTTCCCACACGGTCATCTTTAATGCCATTAAGCAGCATTTGACTGACTTCTCGTTTAATCAATTCTGCAACGCGCTCAACGCGACGATTATTAGCCATAATATTTTCAGTCTCCTCAATCAAAAATAGCACTCAGCACTCAGAACTCAGCACTCAGAACTCAGCACTCAGCACTCAGCACTCAGCACTCAGCACTCAGCACTCAGCACTCAGCACTCAGAACTCAGAACTTTAAACTAAACCGGGGTTAAGCCGAGCATTGCGCGTAATGTTAAGCTTACAAACACAAGGCTGCTTACTAAGATACCAATTAAGGCGATTACAGTTATTGGACGCTTGAGTAATGGCGCCATTGGAGCGAAGAGGTTGAGTAACACGCCAAGAAGGGTTGTAATAAAGTAGCGGGGGTAGCGGGAAATATTCTCCCAAAAACCGTCAAACATTTGATTTTATACTGCCTTAGTTTTAGTATAGGTTTTCAAGCACATACAATTCATTCTAATGTACGTGGCAGCAAAAAGGCGCCGTGTAGAGACGTTGACGAGTGGGAGCTTGACCAATTGTATTAAAAAGAAATCCCGCTCTGCGATAGAACGGGATTTCCTATAATTAATGATTAAGTGTAATAATTTCACGTATTTAGAATTAGAATAAACGCTACAAACTAGTTTGAAATATTTTTAACTCTAAGTTAATAACTTGAAGTTAAGTTAATTCAATTAACCAGCTTGCGCTTCGGCATGACCGTTACGAATTGTCCATGCTAATTCCAAAAGTTGAGTCCAGCGTTTTTGCAGTTGTTTTGGTGTGCATTTAACAGTTTTAGCAATAACTTGGTCATTAATAAGTGCTGTTTTTAGTTGCAGAATTTGTTGCTGTTGATCTGTTAGCTGGCTGACAAAATTTTCCCACTGCTGCGAAGATAACCCCAATTTCTGCTCGATACCCGCACCTAACCACTGATGTACTAGTTGCCAATTGTGAGTACGAGCAAATTTTTCAACGTGGTATTTAAAGCGTTGTTGCAAGTAGTCGCGTTGACGGCTAGTTAAACCTAAAATATGATCTATTTCAGGAGCAGATAAGTCTTGGAGTTTGAGTGTTAAATAATCTATACAGTCTTTTTGACCTTGCGCTTCGAGGTAGCTCATAAGTTCTTGAACAACGCGGTTACGTTCTGAATCTTCAGCGGGATCAAAGTTTCCTTGTGACACTAACTGCGCGCGTAATTGCTGTACAGTCGAGTTACGTTGGTAAGCTTCAGATTCTTCGGTACGTGAACCTTCGAGTGCTGCTTCAAAGTCAACAGTTGTTTCTTGTGGTTGGCGCCGGCTAAAACCTTGAGCGCGTAAAATAATCAATTGTTGGTTACAACCACCGGGTAGGTTAATTCGGCGTTTTGCATATTGTTCAGTAAATGCCATGTACTCAGCTAACTGTAACTTGGTACGTGGTGAGTAATTTTCGGCTAGTTCATTTTCACGGCGAAAAGCTTTGATGGCTTCGATATAAAATGCTTGTAAGAAATCTTCAATCAAATTATAGCGTGCGTCAAACCCTAGCTGAACATTAGGAGTTGAGATATGGCGGTATACCATTGAACCCAAGCTGCTATGTAATTCTACACGACCTCTTTGAGAACCAAGTTTGTAGTAATGCAGGCACTTTTGAATACGATGTCTTGCTAAGGTTAGTAACCAGGAATTAATTTCTCCGGAAGTTTGAATACGAGAGCTTTTATCGCAAATGCGTTCTACTTCGCGTGCAATGCGTGCTGAGACAGATTTAACACAGGCTTCCGAGGCTTTGATTTGTGGTTGTAATTCCTGACAAAGTAAATCGATTAACGTATTATCTGTAACAGCAGTAAATTCAGTAGAGAATTCGACGGAAGCGGGCTGGTTTGCGATTGAGACGTTGTTGATGAAGTTAGATTTCATGATTTTTTTTCCTGGAAGATAGCACCGTAACAAGTGCGAGCAAATTTTGGGCGATTGCTTTTTAACCGCTCACATCTATGACTGTATAGAATTAAAAAAAGTTACGGGTATCTACTTGTGTCGGTTTCTTTGAAATGCCACACTGCGACTGGCACATGGGCGCCCGACAATAGCTATTATGGTCTCAAACGCTTATACTGCAAGACTTCGACCACCATCTACATCTGTCTATTTTTAGTGGAGAAAGTGTGACACTTTTAAAAGTGGCGCCAAACACAACTTTTTGTTTTAGGAATAAAAATCAACAACGCCATCAACAACCCCTAGCCCTTGACGGACTAATACTGCTTCGTCCCCTGTTAGGTCTAAAATTGTGGATGTATTGTTGGTTGGTTCCTCGCCTGTATCGACGATTACATCAACAAAATCATCCAAACGGTCAAATAATTCTGCTTGTGTAATACCAAGCTTAAAATGTGTATCAAAATTTGTATCAAAATCTGTATCAATACCATCCTCGGTTGGCAAGTGCGCGCTCGTTGAGATTATGGGATTCCCCAACGCTGACAGCAAAGCCAAGCACACATTATGATTGGGTACTCGAATGCCAGTAGTTTTGCGTTTAGGATTTTGTACTAATTTAGGTACTAGTTTAGTAGCAGGTAACAAAAATGTGTATGGTCCAGGAATCAAGCGCTTCATAGTTCGGTAAGCGTTATCGCTAACAAAAGCGTATGTGGCTATATCTGAAAGCGAGGAACATAAAAACGTTAAAGGTTTGTTATTTGCTAGCTGCTTTATTTGTCGAACTCGTTCCACCGCTGATTTAGCATTCAAGTCACAACCTATGGCATAAACTGTATCAGTAGGATACAGCATTACTGCACCACGCCTAAGTTCTGCTTGTATTTGTTCTATTCCACGGGTTTGGGGATTTTCAGGATGGATTGAAAAAATTTTTGTCATAGATTGGAGTCGCCGTTAACCACTAGTCATTTACTACTATTAATATGAGTAAAGTTGTTTATCTTCAATGTCCGACGGGTATTTCGGGCGATATGTGTCTAGGCGCCTTGGTAAGTTTAGGTGTCCCGGTTGAGTATTTGACAGAAAAGCTTAATTCTTTAGGAATTGAGAACGAGTATACTATTACCTCTGAATTAGTCCACCGCCACAGCCAAGAAGCAACAAAAGTTCATGTAAATTTGGTGGGACAACATCATCATGGGCATCATCATCACCATGACCATCATCATGGGCGCCATTTGCCAGAAATAGAGGCGATGATTTTGAAGGCACAGTTACCAGCGCGTGCAGAAGCATGGAGTTTAGCGGTGTTTCGGCAGTTAGCGGTTGCAGAGGGTGCAGTACATGGTGTCGCACCAGAACAAGTACACTTTCATGAAGTTGGCGCCGTCGATGCGATAGTTGATATTGTAGGCACTTGTTTGGGTTTAGATTGGTTAGGTATTGATAATAATGAAGATGGTTTACCTTTACTTTATTGTTCAGCATTGCCAACTGGTGGTGGAACAGTGAAAGCAGCACATGGAGTAATGGCTGTTCCTGTTCCTGCGGTATTAAAGTTATGGGAAGCGCGCGGAGTCCCTGTTTATAGTAATGGTATTGAGAAAGAATTAGTAACGCCAACTGGTGCAGCGATAGTGACGACTCTAGCAAAACAATTTGGCGCCGCTCCAGCAATGAGTATAAAGCAAGTTGGACTTGGGGCTGGAAGTATAAATTTATCTATATCAAATGTTTTGCAGGCTTGGTTAGGTCATTCAAACTCAGAACAAAATGTTTCATTAGAGAGCAGTCCTTACATTGAAACAGTTTCTGTTCTTGAAACGCAAATCGATGATTTAAACCCGCAAGCTATAGGTTATTTGTACGATGAATTATTGACTGCTGGCGCATTAGATGTATTTACGCAGTCCATCGGTATGAAAAAATCACGTCCAGGAATTTTATTAACTGTGATTTCGAGGCAGGAAAAAATACAGCAAATTCAAGAAATTTTATTTCGGGAAACTACAACTTTAGGAATTCGTTGTTCGACGCAGCAACGTACTACACTGCAACGTCAAATGGAAACGGTCGAAACTGGTTATGGAACTGTATCTGTAAAAATTGCATGGCTTGGAGAAGCGACGAATAAAGTAGTGACGAATGTTCAACCCGAATACGAAGATTGTGCTTCTTTGGCAAGAAAATATAATATACCTTGGCGCCAAATTCAACGTCTAGCTTTACAAAGTTGGTATCAAAACAATAAGGATAGTTGATCCCCCCAACCCCCCTTAACAAGGGGGGCTAAGAGATAATGCAAATTCCCCCGAATTCACGGGGGATAATTTGGATTATATTATATCCGTTTTTACTTAGATTCCTTAAGACCACGCTTTACTGTTTCAGTTTCATCAATGCCTGCTCGCTTGATGCCTTCAATTGGATTTCCAATTGTTTTTTCAGTTTGATCTGCTGCATAGCCAGGAGCATCTTTTGCATTGTTCTTGATGTTTGTCAAGCCCTTTTTGGTAGACTTACCGAAACTATCTGCTTCGTCCTGCAATTTCTCTTTAACAGACTCAGCTTTTTCTTGAACGTTTTCTCCTAATTTGTCGCTATCTCTTGCAACGCGACTTGCATTTTCAGCAACGTTAGATGAACTTTTCTTAATATTTTCTTCTGCTTGACGCTTAAGTGCTTCAGCACGAGATTTTACGCTACCAAGTGCGCGTGAGTCTCTATCGCTAAAGTTATTCATTCCGCCTTCGTAATCATTAAGAGCACCTGTATCTTTTGGTGCATAATATTCAGATTTTTCTCCGGCATTAGGCTTTAATGTAGCAGCTAGGGAAGTACTGACGCTTGAAAAAAACAAGAACAAGCCTAATACTACAACAGCTAAAGCCTTTAACGGACGCAAGTTTTTCATTACCACTGCTCCTCTCTATTTAAGTTTCTAATTGATTGGTTATAATTATTGAACGGCTGGATTTGGCTTGAATTCAGGTCGAGATCCGGCTTCGTCTGCCTTATCTTTTAAAAACGCAGATGCATCTTTAACTGATTCAGTTACTGTTTCAACTCGGTCTTTAAGACGTTCACCAACACCTTCTTCGCGTTGAATTAAACCACCTGGTTTTGGTTGAAAATCTTTTTCGGTGATGATGGGCATTTCAGCCTCTTTTTGAGCGCGACCTGCTGGAGTTTCGGCGCCGGGATATAACATTTCGGTTTCGCGAGTTGCTACTCGTTGTGTAGTATCTAAACTCGCCTGTTCGTTACCCTTTTCATTTCTTGTAAATTTATCCCCACCACCCTTGTAAGGATTATTGGCGCCACCCATTTGTACTGGTTGGTTATTTGGATTAGCAGCTTGTGTATCTGTTGATGCACAGGCAGTTGTTATCATCAACAAAACTGCAAATAGGGTAGCAGTTACAATTTTGCGTAAGCTTACTAGTTTGATACTAGAAAATAAGGCTTTCACTTAGCCCTCCTGGGATTCAAGATTAATTTGTATAGCAATTCGCTTTGTCCTGCGGATAACTCCGTTAACGCAATTTCCACACGTCGGTTGTCGTCATGAATGCGATAAGCAAGACAACAACAATTCACAATATAGAAAGATTAAAGAACCGTTGTCCTCTAACAAAAGACTAGTAATCATTAATCTTGAGAGTGATATGCTACAACTCAAGAGAGATATCAAGATACCAATGAACTTTTTGATACAACATCGCATCTACTTGTAAAGGCGGGTTTACAAGATAGGAACGCTTAATTGCAAAATATTTGTGAACCCGCCCTTGCTACAATGTTGTAAAAACAATGATGTCGATGTTCAAGCGGATACTGCGCTGGCTAATTTTGGGTGGAACATTATTTTTTTTGGCAAAAGCCTTGAAAGATAATTGGTACTCAGTAATGGCTATTCAAATTGATGAAGCCGGATGGGCTATTCTTAGTATTGCCACTGGTGTAACTTTACTGGCACATACTTGGGCAGGTTTGGTATGGACTTGGGTGTTAAGAGAATTAAAGGCGCCTGTGCCAACTTTCCATTTTATCCAAGTTTACCTCAAAACTAACATTGCGAAATATTTACCTGGTAACGTTTGGCATCACTGGGGAAGAATTGTTGAAGCCAAAAAAGCGCAAGTACCTACAGGGGTTGCGACATTAAGCGTTTTACTCGAACCATTATTAATGGCAGCAGCAGCAACAGTAGTGATTGTTTTATTCGGCAACCAGTTTACCGCATTAACAGACAACACAATTGTGCAAATTATGCAAGTGCTTTTGTTAATAGTAGTGCTTTGTATTTTCCATCCCCGCTTTCTCAATCCGATTTTAAATTTTCTACAAAAGCTGAAGTTAAAGAATAAAAAAACTGGTTCTACCGAAGAATCCTCGGAATCTACGACAAGTTTACGTTTAGAACGCTATCCTTTAAAGCCGTTATTGGGAGAACTGACTTTTTTAGTATTGCGTGCTTCAGGGTTTATTTTAACTGTATTTGCACTTGCCCCTGTACAGTTACATCAGCTTCCCATACTCTTGAGCGCATTTAGTCTTGCTTGGTTGCTCGGATTGATTACACCCGGCGCCCCAGGTGGTTTGGGAGTTTTTGAAGCAACAGCGATTGTTATATTACAGTATCACTTTCCTAGCGCCTTAGTAATTAGCGCAGCTGCTTTATACCGCTTAATCAGCATTTTCGCTGAAAGCGCAGGTGCAGCACTCGCGTTTGCAGATGAGCGATTAACCATTAACTTTTAAGCTTTTAACTGTGAAAACACTCGGTAAGCGTCTAAGTCATTAATATGATTTTTATTCTCATTTTCATTGGCTGCTTTTTCTTGTTCCATCATGATTAAGTTGTATTCAACGTTTTCAGCGTAAATAGCAAATGTGATATTAAAAATTTCGATAAAATTAATTACCCATTTACATTCGTCTTCTGGATATTTATCATAATAACGAATTAAATCAGCAATCCTCATATCTAAATGATTACGTGAATTTTTGGAAATTAAAACTATCTTAAGTAGCACAACCACTAAAGTTAGTGGATTTCCTTGAGAAAGTAACATAATGAATAAAGTCGAGGGTTCGCGTCCGTTTTCCGTAGTCAAACAGTCGATTACTCTGTTACAAGTCCTTAGAACAAAATCTTTATTAATAGTGCGTTCGTGATATTCTTGTTTCCAGAAATCAAGTTTATCAGCTAGTTGCTGTTTAAGAGTTTCAACAAAATCTTGCTGTTGAACCGAAAAAATTAAATACTTTTGTAAACTAATTTTAAAATCTAAAAAGCTTTGATTTTGAACTTGTTTTATAAAAATATTTGCAATATTTTCATAGCTAAAAACACCTTTCTTTAAAACGATAGTTTTGATTAACCTAAGAACATTATCTCCTAAAATACTTGGATTTCGATAGCGCGTACTAATTGAACTTGTCGGCACACATGCTTGTGATTGTGAGCGCGCGATATACATTGCTAGCTCAAACTTATACTTTTCTTTCAAAACCTTAGAAAGTTTCCTAGCAGCTTCTTTTTGCTCTTTAGGGTTATCTTCTTTCAAAGATTGAGCAAATAGTAAAAATGAGCTATAGCGATTAACCCAATGTCCCTTCACTTGTTCATCATGACGATGAGCAAATAGCTGTAACTCTTGATAATCTGTACTTTTAAGAAAATTATCTAACCAAGTTCGAGCTATTTTAATTTTAGAAGGAGTATTAGGCGTAAGCTGAAGTTTATAGTTACCTATTAACTCAACCAACTCACGAATATATTTGTTTCTTCTAGTACTTTCCCAGTTATTAATTAAAATATAGCAGCAGCGCTTAATAGTATTGCGAAACTCCTGCTCTGAATGTTCTAAAAAAACGATATACAGCCCCAAAGAAGACTTTGAGGCTTCTGAGTCCAGGCAATCGATAAAAGAACGCTTAAAAACTCGTAGAACTTCCTCTGGTTGCCAGCTTTTTACAATTCGCAGTAAAAAACTGTACATTTTTTCTTGGACGTTCTGTAATTTAATGCGTTTGTCCTTCGATTTTGGAAGATGTCGATTACCCTGACCATGTGGCAAGCTATTAACGGTCATTATGCTACCCAAGACCAACAGTCCTCTTTCTCCTTGTCACCAGCTTAACCTTGCATAATACGAGTATCAATCTATCCTCACTAAAATATTTATTTTTTTCACAGAAAATTAATAAACTCCCAATTTTATATGTAAATTCATTGAACTTTATTTAAGTAACTACTGATATCCACCAAGACAAATGAAACATTTATGCTACATATCTATACGTGTTTATACAAATTTACTATTAGACTTAGGAAAATTACAATTGCACCCAAAATTCCTAGAGGATAAGTCGTATATCCATATATCCTCTAGGAAAATTACAATGGCGCCGAAATTCCTAGAGGATAAGTCGTATATCTATATATCCTCTAGGAAAATTACAATTGCACCCAAAATTCCTAGAGGATAAGTCGTATATCTATATATCCTCTAGGAAAATTACAATTG
>ERZ1066120.86-NODE-86-length-93282-cov-45.623703_pt1 | contig 93282 bp, 91 predicted proteins | sample MGYA00382767_ERZ1066120 | MGnify/ENA primary metagenome ERZ1066120 (study PRJEB33369, sample SAMEA5778350) | biofilm metagenome | biome: Industrial cooling water; feature: Water cooling tower basin; material: Biofilm | place: United Arab Emirates | collected... | reverse complement strand
TATTGTCATTAGTCGCATAATATTGTCATTAATCGCATAGTATTGTCATTAGTCGTATAGTATTGTCATTCTGAGCGTAGCGAAGAATCTAACGTAAAAACTAGATATTATTAGATGCTTCACTGCGTTCAGCATGACATGTAAGGGCATTCGTTACATCCGTTACATTCGTTACATCCGTTACATCCGTTGCCAACTATTCTTGAACTGCTGTAAACGCACGCTCTAATGCTTCGAGTGCTAAATTAATTTCAGCTTCGGTGACAATTAATGGTGGTACAAAACGAATTACTTTTGGTCCTGCGGGGACTAATAACAACCCTTCTTTAATTGCAGCATTAACTACATCACTAGAAGTTAACTCCACATTTTCGTGTAATTCCATACCATTAATTAATCCCCAGCCTCGGACATCACTGATAAGCTGTGGATATTTAGCGGCTAATTGCTTCAATCCTGCGCGTAATTGTTCTCCTCTGGCTTCAACGTTTGCAAGTATATTTTGTTTCTCTATAGTTTCGCATACGGCTAACGCAACTCCACAAGCAAAAGGATTTCCCCCAAATGTCGAAGCGTGTTCACCAGGTTGGAATACATCACAGAATTTTTTGGCTAACATGGCGCCTATAGGAATACCACCACCCAAACCTTTAGCACTAGTCAAAATATCTGGCTCAACACCAAGCTGTTCATAACCCCATAGTTTACCACTACGTCCCATGCCAACTTGCACTTCGTCAAATATTAATAGTACTCCTGTCTCATTACAAATTTGGCGGAGTTTACGGAAGTAGGAAACATCACCAGGACGTACTCCTCCTTCTCCTTGTAATGGTTCAATTAATATTGCCGCAACTCCGTAGTCTCCTTCGTCGAGTTCACCTATTGCCGCTTCGACTGCTGCAAAGTCGTTGTATGGCACGTAACTGAAACCTGGTACTAGGGGATCAAAATTCTTTTGATATTTTGGCTGTGCTGTAGCTGTAATTGTCGCCAAAGTCCGACCGTGAAAACTCGAATGTGCTGTTAGAATGATTGGACGTTCTATGTTTAATACTGTATGCGCGTATTTACGTGTTAATTTAATTGCAGCTTCGTTTGCTTCGGCGCCAGAATTACAAAAGAACACTCGGTCTAGGCAAGAATGTTTAACTAACCATGTGGCTAGTTCTCCCTGTTCAGGAATATAGTACAAATTTGAAACATGGTGTAGTTTCTGAATTTGACGTGTAACAGCTTCAACCATTACTGGGTGAGCATGTCCAAGTGTACAAGTAGCGATTCCTGCAACAAAATCTAAGTATTCGCGTCCTTGTGTATCCCAAACACGGCAACCAGCACCTCGTTCTAAAGCTATTGCATATCGCCCATAAGTGGACATCACAGCTTTATCAAAGCCATTATTATCAAAATTATGTGATGTGGGTGATGTTGGTTCTAATGTTGCTAGCTCAGTACTCATTAGTCTTGCCTCCCTAAAAATATCCAAATTCTATAACCGTTTTTACCAATACTAAATCTTAGTTCAAATACTTAAATATCTCAAATGCGAGTGGCGGTGTGAAAAAAAGAACTGTATACTCAACGCTTGAACAAAAATATCAGCGCATTCAAAAAGAATTGATGGCAGGGACACTAGCACTGGTAGGTGTTTTCCTCATTGGTACTGCTTGGTACTCGCTGATAGAACGTTGGTCTTGGCAAGATGCAGCGTATATGACTGTTATTACCTTAGCTACTGTTGGCTATGGTGAAACACATCCTTTAGGAAATAGAGGTAGATTATTTACAATTGCGTTAATCTTAATGGGTGTAATTACCATTGGGTATATAGTCAATCGATTTACTGAAGCTGTAATCGAAGGCTATTTCCAAGAAAATCTTCGTCTCAGACAACGGCGCCTATTCATGAATTCGTTATCAGGTCATTATATTATTTGTGGTTTCAGTCGAACAGGTCGTCAAATTGCCAAAGAATTCCAGGCAGAGGGCGTACTGTTTGTAATTATCGAGAAAGACCTTGATTCAATGCAGCAAGCTCAACAGGAAGGATATACTTTTTACCAAGGAGATGCCACCCTCGATGAAACTCTGCTACGAGTAGGAATTGAAAGAGCCATTTGTATTGTTGCCGCTCTTCCATCTGATGCCGAAAATCTTTATACTGTACTTTCTGCTAAAACGTTAAATCCTAGTATTCGTGCCATTGCACGCGCTAGTACCGAAGAAGCAGTACAAAAATTGCAGCGTGGCGGCGCCGATGTGGTAATTTCCCCTTATATTACAGGTGGAAAGCGGATGGCAGCAGCAGCACTGCGACCTCAAGTTATGGACTTTGTGGAAGGTGTCCTGACTGGTGCTGACCGTCAAGTTTATATGGAACAACTTGTTCTCGACCCCGCAGTTTGTCCCGTTGTTGGGTTAACATTGCAGAAAGCTTGCTTACGCGCTCAAACTGGTGCATTAGTATTAGCTATTCAACGTGCGGACGGTTCTGTGATTGGTGGTCCAACAGGAGATACGCTATTACTGCCAGGGGATTTACTCATCTGCATGGGAACAGCAGAGCAACTGCGAAGTCTCAACCAAATTATTGAACCTATAAAAACCAAGTCTCGGCGCCCTTCCCAAAGAAAGTGAAGATAATATAATATACGGATGATTACGTAAATGGTATGTAAATTTTTTGCCAAGATTCCCCTCGCTTGGCAACTGTTAGTTAAAGAAAAGACACGTTTGGCTGTAGCGGTTGCGGGTATAACATTTGCAAATATACTGATGTTTGCTCAAATGGGATTTGAAGGAGCCTTGTTTGAAAGCGCAATTGCTCCTCATAAAAGTTTCGATACCGATTTAGTATTGGTGAGTCGTAATTTTGAAACCATTTACTCAATCAAAGATTTTCCTACTGAACGATTGTACCAAGCACGTGGATTTGCGGGAGTTCTTGAAGTGAACCCTGTGTATATAGGTTTAGGTAAATGGAGTAACCCAGAAACTCAAGGACTGCAAACAATTTTGATTATGGGCACAGACCCAGCAAATAAAATTTTTACGTCACCCCAACTCAATCGTGATTTGAACGAGTTGCAAATTCAGAACCAAGTATTATTTGATAAAACTGCTTTACCTAAAAACAGCTATATTGCTTCGTTATTTCAAAATCAAACCACACCAGAGACAGAGGTAAATAAAACCAAAGTGCGTATTGGTGGTTATTTTTCTCTGGGTAAATCATTTGCTACCTATGGAAATATCATTACTAGTGATTCTACTTTTTTAAGGCTTTTTACAAGTCATGAACCCAACCAAATTGGTACAGGGTTGATTAAGCTAAAAACAGGCGCCGACATTAAACAGGTTAAAAACAATTTAAAATTAGGTTTACCCGACGATGTTTTGATATTAACGCACGACGAATATATAGATATGGAGAGAAACTACTGGGGAAAAACAACCCCGATTGGTTTTATGTTTGGAGTTGGTGTCATGGTATCATTTATAGTCGGTTGCGTTATCGTCTATCAAATTTTGTACTCAGATATTTCAGCACATTTAGCCGAGTATGCAATGCTCAAAGCAATAGGTTATACAAACAATTACTTACTTTCTGTTCTTGGACAAGAAGCTCTACTACTAGCAGTTTTAGGATATCTACCAGGTTTAATAACTGCATTAGGATTTTATAAACTTGCGGCAAATACAACAAAGTTGCCCGTATTTATGACGATAGAACGAGGCGCCAGTGTTCTTGTGTTAACGGTAATAATGTGCTTTGTGTCTGGTATTATTGCCATGCAAAAGCTACGCACCGCAGACCCGGCAGACTTAATGTAACTTAATATAAAACTAACGAGTTATTGTGCAAACATTAAACAGAAGTTAACTATTCACGAATGGTTGTTGAACATCAACTTCCTGCCAACCATGCATAGAAGCAACACTCTTCAACATCCACTCAATTCCTACAGGAGGCGCCTCACTAATCAGAATACCGGGATAAACAGCAGTACCCCAACTAGGATGAAGCACAACACGACACTTATTTTTAATAATTGGATAACCTAGTAAAGCTTTAACGACAGCAGTATCATCATGGGGAAACTCACCGGGGCGTGACAGAATTGGATAACCTGTGCGAGGGTCAACTAAATCAGAAAAATAGCCTCCATCCCGTAAATTAAAAGCAACATCAAACCCATACCGAATAAATTGTTCACGCAAAACTTGCTTTTCAGCTTCAACAACATCATTGTCCTCAAGCATTTCGTAACGTGCTTTTGCGAGAACAACTGCAACCCACATCGACTTATCCTTCCAGTCTGGAAATATCCGCTCGCGGTTGGTACAGATATATTGACTAGGAGAATGAATTGAAATTTGAATAGCTTGTCCCAGTTTGCCAACCAAATGAATGGGATAGCTTTCATCTGAAGTCCGAACTCTGAAATAATCCACCTAATTAATACTGTTTTTTACAAGAGAGTACAAACTTGTCCTTGATAAAAATAATAACTCTTAATTTTTAAGAAAAAACACGATTTTTTTGTAAAATCATAGTTTATATGCTGAATTGTAAAATTTTTATATTCTTTTTAACATCAATTTTATCTTTTCTTAATATTTTGGCACCAATCATAACAAAAAAACCGAACTATCGAACCTTTTGTCGAAGCGTTTAGGTAGATTTACCATAAATTAGTACAAAGTTTACATCCACCTTAAGGAATACCCTGCACACTTTCTTATCTCGTCAGTAATAATTGGAGTATCAAAAATCAAATTTAAACTTATCCAACTAAAGGTATTTTTATACCTCACTCTTTGCTGTGCAATGTTTGCAGATAGCAGATTTTACGCTTTACAAACGTTTTTAATTAAATCATTAGAACAAATTGGTTTGAAAATGCATCAACATAATCCAGGTAGCAAAACTAACAAAGTAATCGGCGCCCTAATTGTGATAAAGCTAGTAGTGACAAGTTACTTTAGCTGTCAATTTGTTGGTTCTTGGATAAATTACTACCAACAGACTGCAAATACGTACCCAACATCACTTCCTTGGGTAAGCACAAAAACAGACTGCGAACATCGTGGTAAAGAATGGCGTAACGAAAAATGTTGGGACTCAGAACACAATATGTTGTTCTAGAAACATAATTATTCTTTTGTGGAATGGGCATCCTTGCCCGTTCCATCCAAAAGGGCGGGCAAGGATGCCCACCCCACAAGTACAAAAAACAATCATTAATTAAGCGTTAAAGCATTTACAGGTACATCATCCCAAGACGTAACCTTACGTAGTCTTGCCTGCCAACCCCACGCTTTCTGAATTTCAGTCAAATTTTTCTGAAAAGATTCGTGGCAGTCTTTGGCATGGGACTCGCTACTTGTAGCAATACACGCATGAATCATACCAGATGCGTCAACTTGTTCATTTACCCAAATAGTCATATAATTCCCCCAAGTACTTGAGTTCTCTAAAATATTACGCGATTTTCTACTTCTATTAAAACCTATTTACAAAGTTCTTATTTTTTCGCAATGAGTCGTAAAATATTTAAAACCACAAAGGACACAAAGAAGCAACGACCATGCTGGGGTTTACTCTGAGTCACGCAAGTGGCTTGACATAAAGGGAAGACAAGTGAGATTATTCTCTCAAACGGCGCCTGCGTCTTCTTCTTGGCTGACTTTCATGATATTTTTGAATTTCTTGAGCATTGACTAGTAATAACTTCGCAATTTCTACTTTTATATCTGTTAATTTCTCTAATGAGTCTTGTTGATTAATGCCATCTAATATTTGCATCGCTGTGCCAATGTAGTTAGTAATGGTTAATGTTTCAATATGTCTATTAGCTTGTACTATGCTTGACCTATATATAAATAAAGAAATAAGGCTGATGATTTGAGTTAGTGTACCTGTTATAGAACCAACTAGTATTAAGGTTAAACTTGGCTTTTGATATACTAGTGCAATTGTAAATGCTACTAACCCAAAGCCGCATAACATCGTGATCACACTTAACCTAAATATCCAGTCTATTTGTTGAAGGTTTCGATTAAAGTATGCTGAAAGTGTTGCTGCTGATATATCCCAAGCTGGTTTTACTTTGTCTTGACTCAGGGATGTTAAGTTTGCAGCAGCTTGATAATTGTTTTCTGTAACATATGTTAACTGGTTTGGTAGGTTATCTAAGATTGTCCAAATTATTAAGCTTAATATTGTGCCAAGCGCTAAAACTATGCTAGCTCCAAAAAAGCTAAATTTATCAAGTATATAGTTATATCTGAGTAAGAACGCTAATACTACTCCTACTATTAGTAAAAATAAGAAAAAAATTATATATATAGATATTCTACCCGATTTACTTGACGAAATATAGTATCCGTTCAGGGGGGCGCCGGGTATTGAAGGAGTAGGGTTGAGTTCAATGCTTCTGAAAAATCTTCTCGGTAATGCTATATAGTCTTCATTTATACCTTGCCTAATTAAGTCTTTTGTTATTTTCTTCTTGGTTTTATCAACTCTAATTTCGACTCCTTTACCTCTCAAAACTACAAGAATAATTATTTGGTTAATTTCTCGTCCTCTTTTCCAACCAGTTTTCACGAGTGCATATTGGTTGTTAGAGTCATCAAATTTTGTTTCTATATCTATTGTTTTGCCCTTTGCTATTGAACTGGCATGGTGGAGAATAACGCTTTTGACGATTTCTCTATGTTCTACGATGATATCGGTACTATCGGAAACATTCATATAGTTTAATTTACTGTGTTTTTACGATAAATGTATTGTGGTAATCATTTAATTGATATCATATTTTGTTCTAACAGCGAATTATAGGTCGTTATAGCATTCAGGATATAAAAGCAGGTACTCGTATTGCCCGTTTGGGTGATGGTAATTTAAGTTCATATGGTGGTTTAGGACTTAACGTTGGTGGTAGTCGCGGTTCAGTAGCTAACAATGCAAGAGGTGGTCGCAAGGCACCTGTGTTTGAGTTACGGCGAATGTTTGATTGATTAACACGTTGATTAAAAAGGTTGATTTTATAAGGGTTTTCAGTAGGGGTTGGTGGGTAATTACTATAGATATTTACTTGTAAACCTCCTTTAAGTTCTTTGTCTTGTTTGTTAACTTGTAGTTATTATTTCTTTACATTTTTAGATTAACCCGGGCAGTAGGGTTGTATACCTACTTGTCGTTAGATTTATTTTTTTAACTTTTTATTCCTGTATGGGGCGGGTTTAGTTAGATTTACCTTACCCAGCAGGATATGCGTTAACCTGCCCCTACGGTATCTTTATGCATATTCTTTGGTTTCGTCGTGATTTACGTTTGACTGATAATGAATGCGTTTCGTTGGCTTGTGCGGCGGATGCTTCTGTGTTGCCTTGTTTTGTTATTGACCCCTGGTTTTATGAGCGGTGGGCTGATATTGGTAATGCGCGCGTTAGATTTTTGTTTGAGTCTTTGGAAAATCTCGATGCGAACCTACGGATGTTGGGTAGTCAACTTTATTTGTTTGAAGGTGATGCTGCAACTGTTATTAAAGATTTGACGAAGGTATTGCTTGAAAAAAATATTGGTCAGCCTAAGTTGTTTTTTAACCGTGATGTTCAGGTTGAGTATGGTATTGAGCGCGATAATCATATTATTGATTTTTATAAGTCGCTCAATCTTGACTATCATGTTGGTTTAGCCAATTTTCTTCAAGCTGATGATAATCACCGTGATGAGTGGTTTAGTGAGTATTATAGTTACCAGCGTCATCCTATTTATCCACAGCCTTTACATATTAATACCCCTCAGTTATCTTTTAATATTCCGCAGCTTACTTTTAGGCAATTGAAGAAGAAGTACCGCGCGTTTTGGCAAACTGGTAAGGTTTATTTTCCAGGGGGAGAAACTAAGGCTTTTGAAAAACTCGATTCTTTTCTGACATCTCGCTTTCATGGTTATCACTGGAAGTTATCGCGTCCTTGGCTTGCTCAAAAAGGCGCCACTTCGCATCTTTCACCGCATCTCACTTTTGGCACTATGTCTGTACGCCAAGTATATCAAAGCACTAAGCGACGTGTGGAAGAGTTAGCGCAAGACCCGAAAGCAGGTTTTTCGCTCAAAGCGTTTCGTGACCGTTTGCGTTGGCATGACAGTTTTAGCCAAAGATTATATTTTCACCCAGAAATTGCTCATACAAATCGTTTTCGAGAGTTTGATGAGTTGTATACACACGACGAGTTAACACCTGAAAAACAAGAATTATTTCGTGCTTGGCAATTGGGCGAAACTGGATTCCCTATGGTTGATGCTAGTATGCGACAATTGAAGACGATGGGATGGATGAACTTTCGGATGCGCGCGATGTGTGCCACTTTCCTAACTATTAATTGTGGTATATCGTGGCATCACGGCGCCAAACATTATATGAATTATTTGGTAGATGGTGATTTAGCTATTGATAACTGGCAATGGCAAATGCAAGCAGGTGTCACCAACCCTCTTAGTGATACGTTCCGTATTTATAACCCAACTAAAAATATTGAAGAACGTGACTCTGACCTGCGTTTTATTTCGTATTGGATACCCGAATTAAAAGGATATAGTGTACCTGAAATTATTCAAGGTGCATATCTTGGACGCAGCACTTATCCACAACCAATGCTAGATTGGTCAGAAACACGTAAAATTAACGGTAAAATTGTCTCAGACTTGCGAAAACAAGTCAAACAAAGAATTATCAACGAAGGTGGAGATGAATTAGAAGGCGCCTTAGCTACCAAAAAAGCTGTAGATACCTATTGGCAATCTAAAGATAAACAGTACCAAGAGTATACCAATAAAATAATCACCTCTTCAGATAGTTAACCGCCTGTGCTAACAGCGCAAGTCCTCGCTCAAGAGGACTAATAAATTATTGTTATTTTAATTACTATATATTATTTATATTTATATCGTAGTTTGTATTTAGAGGTACAAGTTAGGAGGTAAGTCCTGTTGTAGCAAGAGAACTTTTACCTTGTGCATGACACCACAGCATCATTGATTTTGTAATCATAAGTACATTTTATCTATTACATGTTTTAGTAGTATATTTGTTTGGATGTAAATATTAAAAAAGTGTTAAGATAGACGCTGAAGAATAAATTAAGTAAACTCACAACTACCTAGCACAGTTAAAAATGAGTAAATTCACTTTATTGGCAGTTGATGATAACGCCGATAGTTTAGAATTGCTAAAAACGATTCTCGATAACTCAGTTAACTTCAATGTATTAACGGCAACATCAGCTAGTGAAGCTTGGCAAATTGTCACACAAGTTCAACCAGATATATTAATTACTGATATAGTCATGCCTGTAGAGGATGGTTTTTCGCTAATTAAGAAAATTAGAACGCACGTCAACGAAAAAATTAGTAATATATCCGCTATTGCTGTAACTGCTTTAGCTGAGACTGAGTTAGCCAAGTATGAAACAAGTAATGGTTTTAATAAATTGATTTTTAAACCATTTGATTTTGATAATTTGATTGAAAATATTCGTGCGATGATGCCACCATACTCTTAGAAGTATCTAAAAGAAGCTTAGTGACATGTCAGAACTTATTAATAAACGAAATAAAACTCTATGTAATGATTGTATTTTTCATGTTTCTAGGATAGGCGCCATCGAGTGTATACATCCTGATGAGTTTGAAATTAATTGTTATAATGTGACTTTCTGTAGTTCTTTTCAACCAATGCATGAGGTAGAAAGTCCATGCGTTGCTTATGGTCAAGATTTGGAGACATTTTAGATGCAGCGAGTACTCGAACCAGAAGTTATGGATACCTTACAAGAGGCTATTGAATATGATGCAATGGATTTTACTAATGTTAACACCGCATTTGCAGAACACGCAATTAGCTTAGGCGCCTCTGGTTTAGTGTTAGATGTGGGTACAGGTACAGCACGTATACCCATATTAATATGTCAACGGCGCCCAGATTTACAAATTATTGGCATAGACCTTGCCAAGAATATGCTGGAAATTGGTGCTAAGAATATAGAAACAGCAGGGTTACAACAACAAATATCACTTGAACTCGTTGATTCTAAAAATTTACCATATCAAGATGGACAATTTGATATGGTGATGTCCAACAGCTTAGTTCACCACCTACCCGACCCAATACCCTTCTTTACTGAAATTAAACGAGTATTAAGACCAAACGGAGCGATTTTTATTCGCGATTTACTTCGACCTGTAAATGAAGCAACCATTAATAGGATAGTTGAAAGTGTCGGTATTGGGTATAATGAACACCAAACAATGTTATTTCGAGACTCACTACGTGCTGCATTTACAATTCCAGAAGTTGAAGAAATGCTAGAAATTGCTGACATAAAAGGTGTTAAAGTTTACCAATCATCTGAGTTACATTGGACAGCGGAAATTGGCAACGGATGTAACGGATATAACGGATGAGTTATGGGTTACAAACAAAATTTAATCGTCTAAAATCAATTATCCGTTACATCTGTTTATAATCGTTGCCAAATGCACCCACGAGAAATTTATAATTTACTATTGCAGTCAGCTTCAACAGACACAGTAGTAAAAGAAATAATTATTGGACTGACTTGGACATACTGTTCTTCAGAAGGAATAGGGTTATGTATGAGTCCTGGTCAACCAACCCGTACTCTACCTTGGTCGGGAACCTTAGTAAATCAAAAAATTAAAGATTTGGCGCCTTGGTTAAAATCTTGGGATAGTTATCAAGCTACTATAGGTATGGCAGCTATCAACGCTGTAATTAACGCTTCGTCTCCACTTATTGCAGCATCGACACCATTATACCCCAAAGTTTCTGGTAATTTGGCGGTTTTTGAACACTTTTTACCACTAATTCGGGGAAAAAAAGTAGTAGTTATCGGACGTTATCCTGGGTTATCACAATACGAACAAGAAATAGATTTAAAAGTACTCGAACGTCAACCAACTTCACAAGACCTTCCTGATACAGCTTGCGAGTATATTTTACCAGAAGCAGATTGGGTATTTTTAACGGCAACCTCAATAGTCAACAAAACATTTCCCCGTTTAGTTGAGTTATCGCAAAACGCGAAACTCGTATTAATGGGACCAACTGTACCCTGGTTGCCAGAATTAAAAGAAATGGGAATTAACTATTTAGCGGGTATTACAGTTACTCACAAAGAGTTACTAAGACAGACAATAGCTGAGGGAGGAGGAACTAGAATTTTTGAAACAGGTGTACAGTACCGTGTTTTGGAATTAGCGTCATTTACATAGGATAACTTTCGACTGTGTTGAGTCGAATTTCTCGTTGAATACTATTATAAGAATTTTTACCACAGAGACACAGAGTTCACAGAGTCTAAGCTGTCATTCTGAACGCAGTGAAGAATCTAAATTATAATTTTCAACGTACCGATAAATCTCAACTGTCATAAATTTTGAGATTTTAATAGATGCTTCACTGCGTTCAGCATGACAAATTAACATCTTTATGAAAGCATAAATTAGCGAGTGGCTTGAGAAATAGTTTTACCTAATGACATTAATGTACGCTTGAAATCTTCCGCACGTTTACGAAAATCATCACCTTGTCCGAGTTCAAATGCAAGTCCTCTTGCTGCTTCTAATAATTTTTGTTAAAGCGGCGCCGCAATTAGTACAAAATCTACCACTATCAGGATTATGTATTCTACAACGAGTGCAAATTTTCATTATTATTAACTTTTCTCAATAATATATTTGCAGGCTTTAAATCACGATGGATAATATTACAACTATGAGCATCAGCCACACCAAGCAAAATTTGATAAAAAATATGACGTTTCTGAGACGATGATAAAGTATTGTAAGTTAAAAATCTATCCAAAGAATAACCAGGAAAATACTCAAACAACAACAAGAAAGTCGTAGAATTCCATTGCCGTAACCCCACCACAGGTATAATATATTGCGAAGGAATCGAAACCTCCGCTTCCAAACGCACCCGTTCAGCAAGTAAACTCCCACTAGGAATATTTTGAATAACCTTTAAAACATATATATTGTTAGTCTTAGTATCAACGACTGTCCATACCGAACCAAACCCTCCAGTTCCAAGTAACTCAAGCAGCGTCACCTCAACAACTGAAGCAATCCTTACATTCAGCCTACCACCAAGCGTTAACTCTAAACCGCCTTTACTCATCCTAATCTACCAAAAACCTCTCCCTCTGCGCTCTCCGCGTCTCTGTGGTGAAAAAACATATTACCACAGAGACGCAGGGTACACAGAGAAGAACTAAGTTTATTAATTTTGTGCGCCATTGGCGCACAAAATTTTCAACACCTGACTATATATAACTTTTAAATTATCAGTGTTGCTTAAAATGTAAATTTTTGTTGAATAATCTTGTGGGATGGGCATCCTTGCCCGTCTCTTATTAATAAATATACATTACACAGGCAGAGATGCCTGTGCTACAAGATATCAATCATCAATATTAATAATTAATTTAAGCGCGCTTTGCTAAAAAAGCCACACTGTTAGAGATGACGTCCGCAATATCCGCAGGGTCTAATAAGTATATTTGTGCTAGTAGTTGCTGCTTAATTTTTTCTGGAGGAAGTATTTGACGTGGTGTGTCGTCGGTTTGCGAGGTTTGCTTACCTTGACGATATGCTGCAAGCGGTATTTTTCCAGTTAAGTATAATTCCAATGATGCACCGTCACCCCCTGTCAATGCAGCTAGGCGCCGGAAATTACGAGATTCAGCTTCAGGTACAGTTTTACCCTTCGACCATCGATAGACAGTTGTAAAATCGACACCCAGCGCTTCCGCTATAGTTGATTGAGTCCAACCTTCATCCGTAAGATGCTCAAGCAACACTGTTAATCGTCGTTGGCGTTCCTGGATGGTAGAAGACCCGGAATTACAAGTCACTAGTGTTGCCCTGTTTTCCATAGTTAGTTTACTTTGTGTAGTCTTTATACCACTGTTTACCAACCAAAGCGGAATGCTTCTGTTGTTTGGGAGCGGTTGTGAGGTTCAGGAATTAGTCCCTAGTAACTAGTTTAAAACCAAATTTTCCATATTTACAAGGGTTTTAGTAATTCTTGATTATTTTCTCCTATCACTTCTACACTTCTATTTCTGTATTCTTAACTACATTTCTTAAATATTAAGAAATGTTAAGCATTGATGTACTATTGCATTGCATTGTGCAAACCTAGATATTGCAGCCTGCAAAAAATAACTTGCAAGGTGAGAAAGCGTGTTTTGACGATGGCGCCTCTAGGTATCACCTAGTAACGACATCATACATTATGCCGTAAAAAGGAGGAATACCAGCATTTATGTCACCCATATTATCTAGCTTGGATAATTCCAACCAACATAGACAGGCGCCTTTGGATGATGATATTAGTGAAGATAGTGAAGATGTGCTAACAACAGCCGAAGCAGAAGAGTTTAGGTATTTAGAGACAAGAGTCGAAGAGTGTTTAAAGTCTTTTTGGGAAATAGGACGTGCGCTAGCTAGAATTAGAGACGAACGTTTGTACCGTGAAAACTACAAAACGTTTGAAGAATATTGCATGACACGTTGGGAAATGTCCCGACGTTCTGCTTACCAGTTAATTGATGCAGCGGTTATTTATAGAAATATTTCAGAGAATATTATCGATGAACCTAATAATGTCGCTTATAGACGACAAAATATTAAAGTTCTACCAGCGAACGAGCGCCAAATTCGTCCTTTAGTAGCATTATCCCCCAAACAGCAGCAAGAAGCTTGGAATGAAGTTGTTTCCACGGCACCAAATGGAAAAGTCACAGCAGTACATGTAGCCTCTGTAGTAAATGAATACCGTAGAAAAGGCGCCGTGCCAAATAAAAAATTGAATTTAGATAATATATATATAGAGACTGAAGAAACTCGTAGCTGTTGGAACTGTTCGTACTGTAGTAAAGAACTACCAGAAAACCCTCAAAGCTTTTACTGCAATAAACTTGGAGAATTAAGCTTACTAGAGAAAAACGGTAATGAACGGGGAGCAGAATGTCAGCATTGGAATCACCGTAACACCACAGCAGAGAATAAAAGTCAACAACCAGAAACATTTAACTTAAATATTCAGCTTCCCTCACATTTGCAACCTTTGATACAAGACGCTGCCAGAGCATCTGGGTTAGTTATAAGCGAGTGGGTCGCAAAAGCTATCCAAGAAGCATTACTGGCAACGGATGGAGCGGATGTAACGGATGATTAGTTATCCGTTACATCCGCTCCATCCGTTGCCAGAATTATGAGAACAATATGATAAAATAATGAGATAAAAATGAGTAGATATAAATGATAATGGCAATATGGGTGTGATAAATCAGCTAAAATCGCCAGCGTGCATTATATTGAGTGCGCTTATATTGACAACTGTCTTTGGGTGTGCTTCCGAACCAAATTCTTCAGATAATTCATCGCAAGCGCAAATTTCACCGTCAGCTAGAACTGATGGTAAAAAAAAGGTGCTGACGACTTTTACTATATTGGCTGATATGGCTCGCAATGTAGCAGGAGATAAGTTAGTTGTAGAATCTATCACAAGACCAGGCGCCGAAATTCATGATTATGAACCAACACCTAGCGATATTAAACGCGCACAAGAAGCTGATTTAGTTTTATTCAATGGGTTGGGGTTAGAACGGTGGTTTGAAAGATTCATGGGGTCTGTAAGAAATGTGACTTCTGCAAATCTCAGTGATGGTGTCAAACCAATAGCAATAGCTAGTGGTTCTTATTTAAACAAACCAAACCCCCACGCTTGGATGTCTCCTAATGATGCAGCTATATATGTAGAAAATATTCGTAAGGCTTTCGTCAAGCTTGACCCTGCGAACGAAGCAACCTATAACGCAAATGCTAAAGCTTATATTGAGAAGTTACAGCAGGTAAGTCAAGAAGTAAAAACGCAACTTGCTACTTTGGCGCCAACTCAAAGATATTTAGTTACCTGCGAAGGTGCTTTTTCTTACATGGCACGCGACTACGGTTTGCAAGAAGCATATTTATGGGCAGTGAACTCTGAACAGGAAGGAACACCCCAACAAATAGCCAAAGTTATAGATACTGTTAGGCAAAATAAAATTCCGGCAGTATTTTGTGAAACAACCGTTAGCGATAAAGCCCAAAGACAAGTCGCAAGAGAAAGTAATTCAACTTTTGCGGGTGTGTTGTATGTAGACTCGTTGTCTGAGGTAGGAAAACCTGCTGCGACATTTTTAGACCTTCAGAGGTATAACGCTTATACCTTAGTGCAGGGATTATTAGGCAAATCTAAATGAAGAATATATTGTATTAACTTACATTTATTTTACCTCTCTAATTTATGCGTAATAAATATATGACAGTTGAACCTATAAGTGTTTTGGTTGAAGATATTAATGTTGCTTACCACGAAAAAGTCGTATTGCATAATGCGACTTTCGAGTTAAAGCCTGGATGTATTGCTGCATTAGTTGGACCGAATGGAGGTGGCAAGTCTACTTTATTTAAAGCAATCATGGGTTTTTTAACTCCACATCGGGGAAGAGTAGTAATTAAAGATTTACCAATAAGGAAAGCGCAACAAAAGCAAATAGTCGCTTATGTACCTCAGTCTGAAGAAGTAGATTGGAATTTTCCTGTTAGCGTCGAAGATGTTGTAATGATGGGACGCTATGGACATATGAACTGGTTACGAATACCTACTGCTGAAGACCATCGAATTGTTCAACAAACACTCGAACGAGTAGGTATGTACTCTTTAAGACGGCGCCAAATAGGAGAACTTTCGGGTGGACAGCGTAAACGGGTATTTTTGGCACGAGCATTAGCACAGCAGGGAACAGTGATGCTTTTAGATGAACCATTTACAGGTGTTGATGCGAATACAGAAAAAGAAATTATTGAATTACTAATAACACTACGCGCACAAGGACATACAATTTTAATTTCAACTCATGATTTGGGGTCAATTTCTACTTTCTGTGACCAAGTAGTCTTTATTAATAGAACTATTCTTGCTTATGGTTCAGTAGAAGATGTATTTACAGACGATAACTTAGCCATGACTTTCGGTGGAGTTTTACATCATCGCAGTTTTTACAACAATAGAGAATCTAGAATCTAATCTAAAATTTAATAAAATCTAATAAAATCTATGCTTCTATCTGCTTGGCAATGGTTAATTGCTCCATTTCAATATGAGTTCATGGTGAAAGCGGTATGCGTCAGCGCTTTAGTTGGTGTTGTCTGTGCCGTACTTTCTTGTTATGTAACACTCAAAGGCTGGTCACTAATGGGAGATGCTATTTCTCATGCTGTTGTTCCGGGGGTAGTTTTATCTTACATGGCAGGAATACCCTTCGCAATCGGCGCCTTTATATTTGGATATGGGACAACTGTAACAATAGGTTTCGTTAAAGAAAAAACCCGTGTTAAAGAAGATGCAGTTATTGGCGTGATTTTTACTGGTTTTTTTGCATTTGGTTTAGTATTAATTTCTAGGGCACGTAGCAATATTGATTTATTCCATATATTATTTGGAAACGTACTTGGTATTTCTAACGAAGATATAGTTCAAACTGTAATAGTCAGCGTAATTACACTTGTTGCCGTATACATTTTTCGTAAAGACTTATTACTATTCTGCTTCGACCCAAACCACGCACGTTCTATTGGTATAAATACACAATTCCTTTACTACATGTTTCTCTCACTAATGTCATTAACAGTAGTAGCAGCATTACAAGCTGTTGGTATTATTTTAGTGGTTTCTATGTTAGTAACACCAGGCGCCATCGCTTATTTAATGAGCGACCGATTTAATTATATGATTGGCGCCGCAGTTTCAGCCAGTGTAATATCGTGCGTTGCTGGTACATACATTAGCTATTATTTAGATGGCGCTACAGGTGGTTGTATCGTCGTCTTACTAACAATACTCTTTTTCATTGCCATGATATTCGCACCAAGACACGGATTACTTGCTCAACATAGAAACCAGGTTTCGTAGAAGTTACCTGGTTTCTATATATTCTTTTCAACTCCTTGTATCCAAGTATCTAACGTTGAAGGCGCCACAGCAACCATATTTCGTCCACTATGTTTGGCTTGATACAGTGCAGCATCCGCTCGTTTGAGGAAATTGCTTACATTTTCTGCTGTTTGAAATTGAGCTACACCTAGACTAATTGTAATATTTTTAACTATCTTAAAACTAGCTCTGGCAATTTTTAATCGTAGTCTCTCAGCTAAGTCTGTGGCTTCTTTTACTGAAGTAAAGGGAGTAAGAATAACAAACTCCTCACCACCCCAACGTGTTAATACATCTGAAGTACGAATGTTTTGTTTTAAAATATGAGTCAATTGAACTAGCACAGCGTCTCCAATCTGATGCCCATATCTATCATTGATACTTTTAAAGTAATCAATATCTAATATTAGAAGCGATAATGGTTGATTATGACGCGAAGCACGACTCATTTCGGCTGATATTACTTGTTCAAAGTGGCGCCTGTTCCAAGCACCTGTTAATTTATCAGTTAAAGCCAAAACCTCTAATTCGTTTAATGCCTCTTTTAATTTTTTATTTGTTTGCTCTGCGATTATACGTGCTTTGTCTAATTTCTTAAATATTTTATCTATAGTACGTATACTTATCAATAGCAGCCCTGTAAATCCAATTAGAACTCCGCAAATTACAGGTAAATGCCTAATTAATATATTCTTAGCGAGAGAGTTTACTGTTGTAACGTTAACAATACTCCATGTTACATTCTGTAATTTGTAATGCGTCAAAACATATCCATCAATCGTAACTTGACTATTTCTGGCATTTTTCAATAACTTGAGCAGTTTTGTCCGAACAGCGGGGTTTCTCACAAGCTGTTCTAAACTTATTACTGATGTAGTTTTCATCGTATAATGACTTAATACTTCCCCATCAACAGTTAAGAGTAAGGAATGTTCACCACCAAGCTGTTCGACAAAACGGTTTAATGCTTCTAGTTTAAAATCGATACCGATATTACCAAGATGTTTATCTCTTTGATAAATGGGACTGGTCGCTGTCACCATTAGTCCTTGGTCAAATATATCTTTATGAGGACGAGTCAAATAAGTTTCGCGCGTAGGATTATTTTTTTGCATTCCACCTGTGATAAAATCTTGATTGATAACATTTTTGAATATTTTTATCTCATCATCACTGACTTGCGATGTCGCTGGATAAGTCATGGTAAGCGCAGCGAACGAAGTATAACGTATGCGTCCTTTGATTTGTAATTGCTCATATATTGGATGCAGGAGTGGAGTAAGTGACAAACTCATCTCTACTTCGTTTCCTAAATTTGTATCTTTTCCTCGTGTAAAAATAGGACTGGCGGCACCTATATCAGTATCTTTGAGTACAAATAAGTTAAAATTATGCTTCTTGTCTAATCGTTTTGAGTAGTTATAAGTAGTTAACTGAGTTTTAACATCGGGTGTTGACTTTAAAAAATATTCAGCTTGAGAGCGCAGAAGATTAACATTGCTGAACGTAGTCTCAAAAAATTTATCTATCTTTAGCCCTTTTGTGTATACTTCTTGTTGTTGCTGTACTATTTGCTGCTCATATGAGTGGAAAATTCCCGAACTTAATAGTACAGTAAACGCTACAACCATTACCCCATATGAACACTTGACAACAAATCCTGGATACCGACGAGCGATTAGAGTCAGTTGATTAACGCTCTTAACCTTTTTCATGAAGTTTGGCACCATTGGCTCATTCTTTCGATAATTGAAAGATATGAACTGTATAATATGCGACGATTGTCAACTTACCTGTTAGTTTTATATTAACTTTATAATTATAAGTAAATGTAACCATTCACAGGCGCCTATGTCTTAAAACTTGCTTATGTTTCATTACAAAAACTTGTATGTATTCGGACGTAAATCTGATATAATTAGCGAACTGCGCCTCAATTGTTATTCTAACTTGTACCAACTAAATAAATTAGAACAATTTATACAAGTAAGAATGACATTTTAGGGAATTTGTGTAATTAATAAAATAAGCGATTATAGCTTGTGAATGGGGAATCGCAAGTAGTGTATATCTCAAAGTTAAAGTTAGATTATTTGAGTTTAGCTTTATATTGGCTTATAAAGCACAAGGAGATGTTACAAATGGATACATCTGTGAATTATGACCTAGAAGTATTGAAAGAGGAAGCTCGTCAGCTAGTTAAAAAAGGTGATATAAGGCGTAACGAGCCTATTTATAGTTTGTGTAGGTTTATGCCTACTTGTGACTGGAATTGCTTAGAAATGGAGTTAGAAAGGAATGACTTTTTATTGCGTGATAAAGTCATTGACCTTCTAAGCAACGAAAAATGGGATGAAGATTGATATGACGTAGAGACGCATATACAAAGGCGCCTCTACAATAAATGAGCATGTAAAAAAAATCTAGCGCTTTGATAGAATATAAAGCTAGTAACCCATGCTAAAGTGATTGACCAAGCAATTGACATCCATGTAAACTTAGTACTTTTAGATTCGGCTTTAATAGCTGCCACTGTAGAAAGGCACGGAACATACAGTAGAGTAAATAGCATAAAGCTATATGCTTGTACCCAGTTGATTTGTTGAGCAATAACTGTTCCTAAACTGTCCTCAGTAGTTGCGTATATTACAGCTAAACCACCCAAAACTATTTCTTTGGCTATAAAACCAAATATCAATGCGACTGCGAGTTGTGGATTGATTCCCAGAGGAGCTAATATTGGCTGTGTAATTTGACCGATCATACCAGAAATAGTTTGGGCGCTGGCTGGTGGTACATTTGTAGGGAAGTTATTACAAAACCAAATTGCTATAACTCCAAAAACAATAAATCGTCGCGACCAGAATAAAAAGTGCATTGCTTCATGCCAAGCACGTAATATCATTTGTTTAAAGGTTGGGAAACGGTAGGGTGGTAGTTCTAACACTAACGGTTCTGTATTTGGAAATTGACCTTTAAATACTGCTGCTGTAAAAATTGCTGCTAAGAAGCTGAATAAATATAAACTAAATAGAACGATAGGCGCCTGTCTTTGAGTAAACAGTGCAGTGGTCATAAACACAAATACATTCAAACGCGCAGAACACAAAGAAAAAGGAATTACCAGCATCGACAGCATTCGCAAAGCAGGAGAACGCATAACCCGTAACCCCATAATTGCGGGAACGTTACACCCAAACCCCATCAGCGACATTACAAAAGAGCGACCATCTAAACCCAACCGTTCCATAAACGCATCCATTAAGAACGCGGAACGAGAAAGATAACCACTATCTTCAATAACTGCCATGCAAATAAAGAATAAAAATATAACGGGTATAAATGCTGCGACTGTTCCGATACCTTGATAAATACCATCTATCAAAAAGTCATGGAAAAATTTGCCCCACGTACCCAAATCAATTAAGAAAGTAAGTAGCGGTTCAATTGCTGTATCCTTGACCCAAGCCAACAGTTCAGCTAATTTATCCTGCATAGGTATACCCAAAGCATAAATAAACTGAAACATAAAGTACATGGCGCCAAAGAATATAGGCAACCCCAACACTGGATGCAGTAAAATACTATCTAAGCGAGTCGTTAAGTTTTCTTTGACATTTTCAACATTGTTTACTGCATCTTGTAGCAACTTCTCCATTTCAGCAGCTATTTCAGCTTCTTTGGGGAGTTTCGCTTCAATATCCCCAATTATTACTGATTGATATTGTTTTGCTAATTCATCACGAATTGTTTTGTACGCTTGCCCATAATTTTGTCCAAACTTTGCGCTGAAAGGAACAACGGGCATTTTTAGATATTCAGATATTTTCTCATGGTCTACTTCTACACCAAAAGCAGGCGCCTCATCTGCCATATTCAACAATAACACTGCTGGCACGCCTAAGCTTTGAATTTGTAGAGCTAGACTAATTTGTCTGTCTAGTTGAACAGAATTGAGAATAATTACTATTAAATGAATAGGTGTAGAGGTTAAAAAAGTTCTTACTACCTCTTCATCTTCTGAAAACCCTCGTAAATCATATATACCAGGCAAATCAACAACTTGGGTTTCTTGACCACCCATTTTAATATTTGCCGTCATTAAGTCAACGGTAATACCCGGCCAGTTACCGACACTCGCGTTGGCGCCTGTAAGCCGATTAAAAAAGGTAGACTTACCTGTGTTAGGCATTCCTAATACAGCTATTTGTTTAACTCCTTCAGTAATTTGGTTTTCAGTTGGGTTACAAGTGTTACAATGAGTCATTTAGGCGCCTCAGATGTTTGCTCAGATGTTTGATTAGATATCTCAATTAATTGAATAGATTTTGCATCACGACGACGCAACATAACTTCGGTTGTCCCCACACGAACGTGAATAGGGCCATTAAAAGGTGAACAACGTAACATAGTAATTTTGCGACCAGCACGAAACCCAAGTGCCAATAAACGCTGTTCTAAGCTAGCTTCTGCTTCTATTGCTGTAATTAAAGCACTTTGTCCAGGTTTTATTGCGGCAAGTTCAATTTTAAGCATGTTTATACCTCAATCACGCTATAACGGACTTTGTATTTTAGTTTAATAACTTGATTTGCTGAGTCCAAATTGGAATACTCATCATTGTAACTTCCCGAAAAACCAGAAGGAGCAGGCAGCATACCCATACTCCAACTGTAATCACCGTATACACCAGAAGATTCTGTCTCTGGTCGAATTTCTACAATTTGAATAGTTCCATTCAATTTTAAATTGGATGCTTCAGCTAAAATTGTTGCATGTGCATGAGCATTTTTTATAGCTTCGCTTCGAGCTTTATTTCTATTTTCTTCATTAGTTACAAATATCGGTTGCCGCATGTTGAGATTAAATTTTTAGCGCTGGTTATCGAATAGTTTTTACATAGCAGAAAATGCTTTTGTTAAACGTAACATATCTTTCTTTCTTTCGTCCTTTGTCTCCTTTATGCCTTTGTGGTTTATTCGTCTTTACGTCTTGTGGTAAAAAGATATATCACTGCACAGGCGAGGACACCCGTGCTACAATCAAAAATTAATTAGGAACCCATTCGGAATTCTATATTTGACATGTTAATTAAGGGTTTTTGATTATTACCAATAGTGAAAATAATAAATTATTGCACAGGCAGGATGCCTGTGCCACAGTGTAGGATAATTAATATTTTCGTTCTTGGGGTTGGAACATTGTGATGCTTACAGGTACATATTGTATGTCTATTCCTGCGGGTGAGTAGTAAGCGAATGTATGTTGTAAGAAGTTGTTATCGTCGCGTTGGGGAAAGTCTTCACGGAAATGGGCGCCACGACTTTCTTTACGACGGTTTGCTGAGGTCATGATAATTTGTCCAACTATCATTAAGCTACGTAATTCTAATGCTTCTACAAGTTCGGTATTCCAGTCTTTACTTTTGTCGTCTAAATATATTTTTGAGTATTGATTTTGAAATTGTTGTAGTTGTTGTAAACCTGTTTGCATTAACTCTTCGGTACGAAATACACCGCAGTACTCGGTCATACAGTCTTGGAATGCTGTGCGTACTTGGTTAATACGGTATTCTCCTGGTTGGTCGAGTAATGCTTGTATTTGCTGTTTTGCTTCTTTTATATAACGTTGTTCGTCGATATTGGGCAATTTACGATTTTGGACATATTGTGCAATAGCTGCACCCGCGCGTTTTCCATATACAACACATTCTAATAGCGAGTTGCTACCCAAACGATTGGCGCCGTGTACCGACACACACGAAGTTTCACCTGCTGAGAAAAATCCTTCTACAATAGAGTCGGCGCCACTACGAACTTGGCAGTCGGTATTAACGGGAATACCACCCATACAATAATGAATAGTTGGCCGAACTGGCATTGGTTGCGTTACTGCGTCAACTCCCACTAACCGATGTGCTTCTTCCCAACAAAAGGGAACACGACTCATGATTTTTTCTTTACCCATGTGACGCAAGTCGAGATATACATATACTCCCCCTGCACTACCATCAGGTTTAACACCCCGACCTGCACGAATTTCATAAGCTATCGCACGTGAAGTGATATCGCGTGGCGCCAGTTCCATACGACTCGGAGCGTATCGTTCCATGAATCGCTCACCTTCACTATTAATTAAATAGGCGCCTTCTCCTCGCACTGCTTCAGAAATTAACACACCAACAGGGTATAATCCGGTGGGGTGGAACTGTACAAATTCCATATCTTCTAACGGTAAACCAGCTAATGCCGTCATCGCTAACCCATCACCAGCCGATGCATAATCGTTAGAAGTAGTGTTATAAACGCGACCATAACCACCAGTGGCAAACATCACAGCTTTGGCACGAACTACCTCAATATGCCCGTCTTCTATACGGAACATTACAACACCTTTCGCCTGACCTTCTTCTAATATCAGACGCATTACATACCATTCTTGGTAAACTTTTACACTATGCTTACGGAGATTATTAACTAATTCGTGTAAAATTGCGTGTCCTGTTTTATCAGCAGCGTAACAGGTTCTATTGTGTGAATGTCCACCAAAAGCACGCTGTGCAATTCTTCCATCAGATAGACGCGAGAATAACACACCCATATGTTCTAAATCTATTACAACATCGGGTGCCTCGCGGGTAAGAATTTCGACAGCATTTTGGTCAGCTAAATAATCAGAACCTTTAACGGTATCAAAAGCGTGTGCTTCCCAACTGTCTTGTGTATCAACATTTTTTAAAGAAGCTGCCATTCCCCCTTGTGCAGCAACCGAGTGTGAACGAATAGGATGAGTTTTTGCGACAACAGCAACATTTAAACTGGGGTCTTTACGGGCAATTTCAACTGCCGCACGACATCCAGCTAATCCACCACCCACTATAATTACATCATGTTCAAGCATAAGTAATCTGGCATACAAATCTCTATTGTACGAGGGGGAAAGGGAAAAGAGGAAAACCTTTTCCCCTAATAAATAGAACTAATTTGTTAGTTGCACTGGTTGTTGCTGAGAAACATTACCTGGTATTGCTTCCATTTTGGTGTTTGGTTCCATCGGCGCCACTTCGATATGGTTCAATAAGGTAGTGACAAAAGCGAATAGTAAGAACGGTAACGATAACAGTACAATAAGTCCGACTGTTGCTAGCGCGTAAATAGGTCGTCTGGCGCCCATTAATGCTAATGCAGCAGCTAAACTAATTGTAATGGTGATGAGCCAAACAATGATTTGACCGTAGATATCACCAAAAGTTAATGTACAGACAAATCGATATTTTTGAATATTACTCATAAGTTTCCCTTGAGTTTGCTTTAATTTCTACCTTAAAGCCATGTTTTGAAATTTGACGATTTTTAAATATTTCTGAAAACTTTCGTAATATCCCTTCATAAAGATTTGCTAAACTACCGTTTGGACTCAAGTTGCTTAAGCCTAGCTTTTAAATCATAATCTTCAGTACTGACAATTGCCTCTAAATCTCGAATACGCTGTTCGAGTAATTCTACTTGCTGTGGCGCCAAGTTATATCCTTTATATTTTTTATCATCAGAACGCCATACTGCTACTGTACCAACTGTGGCGCCTGTGAGAGCGGCAAGGGGAATTAATGAATTACGTAGAGGTATTGACAGAGGCACACTAATTGCTAAAATTCCAAGAGTAAATCCCCAAATACGAGTTGTTGCCGCAAGACGTATATCTTTAGACTGTTCTAATTTTTTACCCATACACTTATATAGTCAAATTGTAACTAAATTAATATTTTCTATATACATTGGCATATATAAGTGAAAAAGTGCTTCACCCTTTCGGCTTAGGTACAGTTACTCATAAACCCCTAGAAACTGGGTTTTTGTTGGTAGCTTGTAATGAAAATAAAGATTTGTCTGCGACAATGAATGCATAAAAACCCGGTTTCTGATTTCTTATTTTTTGATTAATACTCAGTAAAAGAACGCGAATCACGTGTAAAAATCAATAAATCATGTGGAATGATAATTAAAGGAGACGACAATGGGACTTTTCGACCAAATCCTCGGTGCAGTTGCCAACCCAAATCAGCAAGGCAGTATGAGTCAAATTAGCGGTATTATAAACGCAGTGCAACAAATGAGCGGGAATGCTGGCACTGACTCTTCAACAATGCAAGCAATAATGTCAGTTGTTGGTGGTCAGGTTCGTTCAGCATTGCAAGACAAACAAGCAAACGAAGGTTCAGATGCAGTCCAAAATATTGTAAGTCAATTTGCCGGAACTTCTCCTAACCCTAATGCTGTATCATCTCTGTTTTCAGCCGGAATGCAGCAACAAGTTGCCCAAATGGCATCACAGCGTACTGGTATAGACGCAAATATGATTCAACAAATGCTACCAATGATTGTACCAGTGGTACTTAATTTTTTACAATCAGGCGCCAGTACTGCTGGTGGTGGTAACTCAGTTCTCAGTACTTTTCTAGACTCAGATGGAGACGGTGACGTTGACATAGCAGACGCAATGCGAATGGCAAGCCAATATATGGGAAGATAATGTATACTGTGGGGTAAAAACTAAACTTTGTCATGCTGAACGGAGCGCAGTGGAGTGAAGCATCTTGGAGATTCTAGCCTGCGGCAAATGCTTCGCATAACACTTCGTTCAGAATGACAGTTTCTAACCGTTTGCAGTATAATTATCTTTTTGCTCTCGGCGCCTCTACTTTAGTAACTTATCTTGTCGAGGCGCCTACGCTCCCAGTTATTTCGTCATCTTCTCACTATCAACCCGTGAGTTCTCAAAAATGAGAAATAAGATAGATTCATATTTTGATGTATATTTTGTTTCTCAATTCAGCTTCGATTTCTGTGACACAGTTGTAAAAAATAATTAAACGGCAACTAAGCTTATATAGCCTGCGTCATCAGAATCATACTTATCTATATTTTCTATGAAACTGAAAGCTACTATTGTAACAATGGTAAGCTACTTAACGCTGGCTATTCCCTCTACAAATCAATATACTTATGCTTCTGCTCCAAGCAGATTATCTCAAGTGACCCCTTCATCAAGAGTTTCTGAGATACCTAAATCTGTCATCTTGCAAATTCGGCAAGATATGGCGAAACGCTTAAACTTGAAACTAGGTGATGTGCGAGTTGTGCGGGTAGAGCCAAAGATATTTGATAGTTGCTTAGGTCTGCCAGAAAAGAATGAGAAATGTAAAGAAATTGCTTACACGGCTTGGGCTGTTAGAGTTGCTGGTGGTAAGCAGAGTTGGTTGTATCATGCAGTTTCATCCAAAAGTTTACGCAAGAATGTTCGTGTGAATTGGTTGGAAAGCTTACCACAAAGTGTTAGGAAAAAAGCAATTAGCAATGCAACTCAACTTAGCGAGGCACCTATAGATACAATTAAAGTTATATCCGTCGAACCACGGGTTTGGAAGAATAATTGTTTGGAACTTCCCAAAACTGCTCAACGTTGTAATTCCACACAAACTCCTGGATGGTTTATTAAGCTGAAAAATAATAAACCACATCCGAAAGAACCATTAGAGTGGGTATATCGTAGTGATTTAGACGGGAAAATACTAGAATTCGATTTAATTGCGAGTGTTGGTAATATATCTCAGAAAACGATTGCAGATATTTTATCAAATGCAGCTAAACTTTCTCAGATTGAGCGTTCTGCTTGGAAAGTTGATAAAGTTCAAGCTTTACAATGGTCTAGTTATGGTGGAAATGGTCCATCAAGACCAATACAAGGAATGGCGCCTGTGAAAGATAATGTGTTTGGTTGGAAAATGTTGGTTTCATCTCCAAAACAACAATGGGTATATTATATTACTAGAAATTGGGTTGAATTTGATTCTCCTCAAAGCGTGCCATCCTATTTAGTTGAGGAAGCCACAAAGATGGCTGCTGCACAAACTGGTAAACCTACTGCTAATTATAGGTTACATTGGGCACAGCATGTTACTTGGGGTGACACTTGTTTGGATGTAAGTATAAATAAACCCGCTTGCCAAAAAACTTCGGTTCCTGGTTGGAATATACAGCTAATCGGACCAGGAGAGACTGACACTTCAATGTTCATGATATTTAATTTCCATAGCCGTTTAGATCGAGATGTGCGATTTAATGGTAGTAATCCTTGGCTTCCACCTCCAGTCGTTAATCCTGGTTTGCGATAAATACAATGAATCTAAAGGATGATTTTTTTGTAATTTAAATCTTTTCCGGAAATTGAGGAGGCACAGGTGAAACACCTGTGCCAGAAGAATCCTAATATATAGGACAATTGATCGTTGGAGTTAATTGTTGCTTGTTTGAACGTAAGCTAGTGTTAAACTATCTTTAGCGAGGAAGTGAGCTAAATGGTAAGCTCTTTCCTCTGTCTTAAGGAGGATTTTTTCGTATAGATAACGAGTTGCTCTATCACCCAAACTTTCTGCTTGGGAAGCAAGGCGCCGTATTAATTGAATTATTGCTTGTTCGGCAGCTAAGTCATGCTCTACCATTTGACGGCAAGAGAAAACACCGTCAGCTTCTGGTTCAAAGCAGCAGAGTCTGGCTAACTGAGTAAAGCTTGCTACAGGTACTCCACCAAGTCCATCTAACCGTTCACCAATATCATGAACGTGTTCTTGAGCAGCTTCGTAGCTTTCATTGAAGAACTCGTGCAAAGAATAAAACTCGGCACCTTCAACTACAAAGTGATGCTTTTGATACTGTAAGTACAGCGCTTGAAAGCTTGCCAATGCGATATTAAAACCTTCGCAAACAGGCTCAGTAACACTTTTATCTAATAAAACAGGATTATCGTAAACCTGGCCAAAATTGCGTAAAACTGCTGGTGATGCACTCATAGTGAACCTCGTAATGGAGTTTTTAATTTATTTTGAAATAACTCTCTAATACCCTTTATACAATACTTTTCTAAATTTGAGGCTTTTGAAAATTTATATTGAAACCTTACAAACCGTAATGCAAAACTTTATTTTTAAAGAACGTAAAGAAACCCGGTTTCTAGGATTGAACATTCATAAAAACTCATTCTGTTAGGCTTGAACTTTTATTCAACAGGTATCGAGTAAGATGTTAATTAGGAATTATTAAAATAAATAATCATTAAGCAATAACGCCTGGTGGTGATTATGAAGGGGAATCACTGCGTCATAGATGTTTATAGTTAATATTGGAGATAAAATGTCTGTTAATTTTGATGCACTTTGGGTTAGCGCTAGTCCCTCATTGAAATGCCTACACATGCCTTTGCTAATAAATTTAAATCAATATAAAAGTATTGGACACTGGGAATATTTTCAAACCGCTGATGAAGGCGCCTCAATTGATGTTGCGGTAGATTTACTGCATAATTTTCTCAAAAATTGTCGTCCAGTGCATTTAGTGGGACATGGCATAGGTGGAGTAATTGCACTAATTTTTACTCGTAAATATCCACAGTATGTAAATTCATTAACGCTATTGGCAGTTGCAGGACAACCTGCAAATACTTGGCACGTACACTATTATCAGCAGCGTCAGTTATTCAACCTGACTCGTACCCAAGTTTTAGTCAATACAGTGTATAACTTATTTCGCGATAAACTTCCGTGCCATGCGAATAAATTAATTAATAACTTAAATAAAGATTTAGAAAATTTACCCTTAATGCATTCAATGTACCAAAGGGAGAATTTACCCAAGGGTGGAGTATCTGTTCCATTAATGGTGTGTGGTTGCAAAACTGACCCTATCGTAAGTTACCCTGAACTACATGACTGGGAACTATATCTGAAATTACAAGATATGCTTTGGGAGTGTCCTCAAGGTGGTCACTTCTTTCACTGCTTCTACCCTGAAAAAGTCGGCGCCAAAATTTCTAGTTTTTGGCAAAATCAAGATATACACCTTTATCAAAAACAATTTTCGTTACCATAACGCGAGTGTCTCTGTTTTCTACCACAGAGACGCAGAGTACACAGAGAAACAACCTATCCGTTACATCCGTTACATCCGTTGCCAGAGATTTTGTCAAAACTTTAATTAACTACAGGGGAAGTAAATGTAGAGTTAGAGTAGCAAGCTGAAATTACGTATATTTACATAAGAGGCAACTAACAGCTTGGGTTTGTCCTCTATAGGAAGAGCATGCGAGTTGGAATTCGATGTATACTCGGTACAGCGTTACTTTCGATTTGGGCATCAGTTAGTTATGCAGCAGAAATACGGGGAACGGTTTACTTCAATCAACCGCCGCGTCTTCTCGAAACTGCAACTACATATAATGATGTGTATGTTTGGGGCGCCACATATTATTTTACGATTAGTGTTCCAGATAATGCCGTTGAGCCTTTACAAAAAATTACGCTTAACCAACGCGAAGGTGTTGATAATATTCGCTTTGACCTTAAGAAGTCTTATGCTTTTGAAGGAACACGCAGGAGGGAAGGTCAAAAGTTAGGACTCTCTGATGTGACTTCTCAACGCCGAGAAAGAACTGTCTCCATGACCTTTAACCCTGCCATCCCACCAGGTAAAACTATTACAGTTGCCATGAAACCATTGCAAAACCCTACGGTTCCTGGTGTTTATCTATTTGGTGTAACGGCATTTCCCGCAGGAGAAAAAGCTTATGGACAATTTCTCGGATACGGGCGCCTACAGTTTTATAGTTCTAGTGATTCTGTTTTCAAATGAAGGTAGAATTGATTTTAAGTGGTTGATTTAATGAATGCAAATAAATTAACTCTAGTTCGCTACCAACTTTGGAAAAGTAGTCCATCTGTTGCGCGCGCAAAATTACGAAAGTCCGAAGAAATACAAATGCTGCTACCGCTAACGATATTCCTGCACCACTAGCTATTAAAGCTTGCCCAATACCACTTGTAACTGCCAAAACATTAGTACTATCTGCTCCACCAGATTTAAGATTGTAGAACATGGTAATTAAACCGTTTGCAGTTCCGACGATACCACATAGAGGTGCTACAGCCGCGATGCTTTCGAGTAGCTTATCACCCCGACGCATTTCAATAAATTCTCTGTCTAAAGCAGCTAAAAGAGCGAGGTGAAATGTTTCTGGTGATGCAAATTTTAACTTGAGTGGCGCGGCGAGTACACGACCAATAGCTAAACCTTCCGAACGTTCGGCAAGAATTAAAGCTTCGTCTAAGTCTATTTTTGCTGCTCTGAGAACTTCATGTACAACCTGTTTTTCTTGAAAAATTAATTTAAACCAATACCATACCCGTTCTATAGCATAAGCAAAAGTTACAACTGATAAAGCTAGCAAGGGGTACATAACAAGTCCACCCGCTAGGAAAGCGTCGAATATTCTGGTCATTGCGGCTTAATTAAGTACTTTATTGTTAAAAATTATGCATACAGACCTGTAATATACCCTTTTAGTGCTAAATTGATGATTAAGAAAAGTTAATTACATCATTAACAACCATTTAATAAATACAATGTATCAATCAATTCTCGGTATAGGCGTTTTTATTCTTCAAGTTGCTTCTATTTAAAATCTAGCTTATTGTAAGTGCTGAAGTTAATTAGAGAATCTACCAGCATTAATAAAATGTATAATAAATCGCTTTTGCACGGAAAAAGAATAATCATAACGGCGCCGCGTGTTTATGCGGTAAGGTTGTCTAGTGCGTTAATTAATCAAGGTGCTTTGCCACTGTTTATGCCAGTAATTGAAACTAGTCCTTTAGAAGATTTTACTGTATTAGATGAGCATCTGAGAAAAATTAATACATATGATTCCATTGCGTTCACTAGTCGAAATGGCATTGATGCTGTTAGTAAGCGGATGCGAGAGTTAAAAATGGATACTTCATTGCTTCAGCAGATACATTTATGTGCGATAGGCAAAGATGCTGAACTTTTGGAAGCTTTAGGTGCCGAAGTAGATGTAATACCCTCTGAACCAAGTCCAACAGGCATAATTCGGGAACTGGCAAAAATATCTGATATTGAAGGTAAAAATATTTTAATTCCAGCATCCGAAGTAATTGGCATTTCTGAACCTGATGTTATTCCGAACTTTGTAGCTGGACTAGAAAAATTGGGAATGAATGTCACTCGCGTGACTGCGTATCAAACACGGAGTTTGGACAAAGAGATATATGACGTTGAGTTAGAATTGATTCGTCAGGGTAAAGTGGATGTAATTGCTTTTAGTAGCAGCGCGGAGATTAGTGCTTTCTTAAATATATGTGATGTTTCTGATTATCAAAATACCGTGATAGCTTGTTTTGGCCCATACACAGGCGCCAATGCGAGAAAATTAGGGTTAAACGTCTCTATTATTGCTGACGATTTTAGCTCTTTTGATGGATTTGCTGCTGCCATAGCTAACCATTTTAATTAATTGCCTTTATGCCATGACAAAGCCCAAAGTCTTTATTACTCGTAACCTTCCTACTAATTTAAGTATATTACAGGAGTTTGCTGACGTTGAAGTATGGCTTGAACGTCAACCTCCTGCATATGAAGTATTGCTTTCAAAAGTTAGAGGTATTAATGGTTTGTTATGTTTGTTAACAGACAAAATTGACGAACAGTTAATCGAAACTGCAACAAATCTACGTGTAATAAGTCAAATGGCAGTCGGTTATGACAATATAGATGTTGGTGCTGCTACCGCTAGAAAAATACCCGTTGGTAATACTCCTGGTGTATTAACTGATGCAACGGCTGATTTGACTTGGGCATTGTTAATGGCATCTGCACGTCGTATTGTTGAAGCAGATAAATTTACTCGCGCTCTTCGGTGGCAAACTTGGGAACCAGATTTATTATTAGGTGCAGATATTACTGGCGCCACATTGGGAATTATTGGGTTTGGACGTATTGGTCAAGCTGTTGCTCGTCGTGCCAGCGGATTTGATATGAAAATTATTTATACCAGTAAAAACCGCTGTGATAAAGAGTTAGAAAACAACTTAAATGCTGAGTTTGTAAGCTTCGAGACTTTATTAAAAGAATCAGATTTTGTTACAATTCATACACCATTGACTAGTGATACATATCATTTGTTCGGAAAAACGCAGTTTGAACTGATGAAACGAAGTGCTATTTTGATCAACACCGCACGCGGCAGCATTGTGAACCAAGATGAATTATATAATGCGCTTGTAAATAAAAAAATTGTAGGCGCCGCTATTGATGTCACTGACCCCGAACCTATAAAAAGCGACAGTCCGTTATTGGGACTGAATAATTTAGTTATTGCACCACATATTGGTAGCGCAAGCTACAAGACACGTAAAAAAATGGCAGATATGGCGATTGAAAATTTGATTGCAGGATTAAAAGGTCAGGAGTTGCCTTACCGTGTTGATGCGATAATTTAAAAACCCGGTTTATAGATTAATATATGAGCATATTGTTAAGCGTTGCTAAGAAACTTTACAATTGAGGTAACTGGCGCTACGCGATAGTGCGAACAGAATCATTGAAGCGTGTACGTGGGTGTGGAGTCGCTGTTGTATAGGCTAACTCCGCCGCAAAAATTTTTCAAATAATTGCTTCAAAGTTCACAAATAAACTATATATTAAGTAAAGATATATTGCTATTATTAGTAAAAAAACTAGATAAGTGCTTGGGAGAAAGTAACTGCTATGGGTCGTGTAGGCGTATTATTGCTAAATCTCGGTGGTCCAGACAAGCTGGATGACGTAGGGCCATTCTTGTACAATTTATTTTCAGATCCAGAGATTATTCGCCTACCGTTTCGTTGGCTGCAAAAACCTTTGGCATGGTTTATTGCTTCACGACGTACAAAAACCTCGCAAGAAAACTACAAACAAATTGGTGGAGGTTCACCACTGCGGCAAATAACCGAAGCTCAAGGTGAAGCTCTTAAACAAGAACTGCAAACTTTGGGAGAAGATGCTGAAATATACGTAGGAATGCGCTATTGGCATCCATACACAGAAGAAGCAGTAGCTAGTTTGACACACAATACAGAGATAGAAAAGTTAGTTATTCTCCCTTTGTACCCGCAGTTTTCGATTAGCACCAGCGGTTCTAGTTTCCGCTTGCTCGAACAGATGTGGAAAACAGACCCTAAGCTTCAACAAATTGAGTATACTGTTATTGCATCTTGGTACAAGCAACCTGGATATTTAAAGGCAATGGCAGACCTTATCGCGCAAGAACTTGACCAACTGCCAAACCCAAGAGAAGCGCACATCTTTTTTAGCGCACATGGTGTACCAAAGAGTTACGTTGAAGAAGCAGGTGACCCCTACCAGCAGGAAATAGAGGAATGTACCGAATTAATAATGCGTACCCTCAATCGTCCCAATGCTCACACTTTAGCTTATCAAAGTCGTGTAGGTCCAGTAGAATGGTTACAGCCTTATACAGAAGATGCAATTCAGGAATTAGGTGCCAAAGGTATTCAGAATTTAGTAGTTGTACCAATTAGTTTTGTATCCGAACATATTGAGACACTCCAAGAAATCGATATAGAATATCGTGAGCTTGCAGAAGAAGCGGGAATACACAACTTCCGTCGTGTTCCAGCATTAAATACACATCCAACATTTATTCGTGCATTAGCTGACTTAGTTGTTAACGCGCTAAAATCTCCAAATCTTGACTTATCACAAGTCACGCAAATGAAGAAGCGCATCAAAATGTATCCTCAAGAACAATGGCAATGGGGAATTACAACAAGCGCAGAAGTTTGGAACGGTAGAATCGCCATGTTAGGATTTATCGCCCTAGTACTAGAAATGATAACAGGTCGCGGTTTACTCCACTTCATCGGCATCTTACAGTAGGTTGGGTGCTAACCCAACATTATATTAACAATCTTGTGGAATGGGCTTGTGGAATGGGCTTGTGGAATGAGCTTGTGGAATGGGCTTGTGGAATGGGCTTGTGGAATGGGCATCCTTGCCCGTTCATATTATTAGGCGGGCAAGGATGCCCACCCCACAAGACAAGAGAGACACATTAATTACGGGCGAGGTGTATAGCGATACCAATTGTACCAACTTGTACCGCTACGAATTGCAAACCATAGTAGTAACAAAGCAATTAAACCCCCCTGCCAAGGGGCATTACAAGCAAAAACTACTAAGATGACACATAAGAAGTCTTGAATAAAAACTGCCCATGTGGGTAATCCTCTCAACCGAAAAAACCAACCCACTTGCACGAGTTTGAGAACTAATGCCAAGCTGGCACTAAATAACACTACTAACCACTGCGGAGTTTCTGTAACATTTGCACAAGCTAACCCCATAATGGCGCCTACAATTGGACTAAATATGAGTTGAAGTACTTGCAGCACCCTTTGTCCTGTCAATCTTTTAGACGCAAGTACTTCTATAATCGATAAACTAGTCAAAGCTCCAAATAAAAGTGGCGAAGAAATTCGCGATAAAACTGGGACTTGTGACCACAGACTATGACCCTGCAATAACCCCACGAACAGTAAAGGTAAGGCAGTTCTGATTCCTGCTGCCGCAGAAGCAGATAGTGCGGCTAGAACTTCAATCATAATCGCATCAGTTGCAATTTATTTAAATCGAGGGATTGATTTAAACTTACCCAAATTTGTCACAATTACACTCACACGAAATCAAAAATGTCAACTGTGAAACTTGGTAATTGAAACGAATGTTACATCTAGCCCTGAATTCGAGGATTTATACTGCGTGATAAATCTCCCATTGCTTATCTCTGATGTGAATACAAGGGTGAGATTCAAAAATTTTTGCTCTATGAGAAAGATACGAAACATCTTCTTCTAGCACTGGCATAGTTTGCCAACAATTACGGCAGAACCAATAAATGTGTGAGGAGCGAATGTGACGCAGTAAGACGTGAGAACAGCAAGGACAGTAATTCATAGTGTGGCACCCAGTGATAATCTAATTTCAACATATTTTCCAAATATGAGAAACTTGTGAAGAAGATTACTTTTTGTAACATATCGTAATATAACTAATTATTCATTAATAATAGGCGCCTGCAATTTCCTCAAATTCTCTAGCTATAAATAAGACATGAGGTCTAAATGATTTAGGTATATAGCCAAAAAGCGAAAGTAAATTGGATAACAAGTAAGTCCGTGAAGCAAGCTTGGAAGGACAAGAAAAATAAAGAATTATGCGAGATGTTAAATAAGCTTGAGGAATTATAAATCGCACTAGCTGAGGTGCCGAATATATTTTTTATTTGATTGAATGGAATAAATATAATTATCCTTCTTGTGGGATGGGCATCCCTGCCCGTCCTATAATAAAAGTCATGCCTACCCGTTCCACTTCCTATTACACAAAGGCGGGCAAGGATGCCCGCTCCACAAGAGAAGCAGAAAAATACTTATTTACACAAATCTGTCAGTGGGTTAATTGTGTGCTTACTTTTTTTAGACAAAGCTCCACAGGAGAAAACATTTTATCCGATTGAATTAAATGTATTAAGATGGTGCGTAACTGCATTGAGATTTTTCGTTTTGTTTATGGTTTGTTGATGCAGTTACGCACCCTACTTGTAATAATTGTGACTGAAAAGCCTACTGATTACGCTGCTATTCTCCGTGCGGCTAACCAAGATATTAATGAACCTCCTGAGTGGTTGGCGCCTTCTAAGTTTGTCTATTCTCCTGAGTATGGTGTGGGAGAGGTGATGGCTGTTTTGGGTAGGCGTTTAATTGTTAAGTTTATTGAAGAGGTTAATCCGACTCAGTTTGATAATTGGGAAGATGTTGTTGAGAAGGGGTTGATTAAGGAAAGTGGCGCCAGTTTAGGGAGTAATTTAGATAATTCTGATATCGGTGGTGATGTTGCGGCGATTGGTGAGGAGATTGATAAGATTCCTAATGTTGCTTTTCAGTCTGTCGCTCGTGATTTTGCGACGACTATTACTAGGGTTAATATTCAATCTGGTGTTGGTGGCAGTATTCACCCGATACCTGAAGATTTACCGTCAAATTTACATTTGGGTTTGCAGAATATTTGTGTGAATACGGTTTATTCGCATCAGTTAGAGGCTTTGGCGAAGCTACGGGCGGGTTATGATTTGACTATTACTACTCCGACTGCTTCGGGTAAGACGCTTTGTTATAATTTGCCGATTATTGAAGCTTGTATTAAACAGCCTGATACTAGGGCATTATATATTTTTCCGCTCAAGGCTTTGGCACTTGACCAAATGCGGAAGTTACAAATGTTAGTGAAGGCTATTCCTAACCACCGCATTAAAATTGCTTTAATGACGGGGGATACTCCTAGGGATGAAAGACAGCAGTTGTTTATTCCTTATCCTCCCAATGTTTTGGCTGTGAGTCCCGATTTACTTCATCATTATTTATATAATATACGGCGCCCTCAAGAAGGTGAAGGTTGGCGCCTGTTTTTGAGACAGTTACGATATGTGGTTATTGATGAGTCACATACTTATATTGGTGCTTTCGGCGCCCATTTTGCTAACTTGATGCGAAGATTACGGTTAGCTGTTGATGCTGTTGGTGGTAATTCACATAAGTTACAGTTCATTTGTTCGAGTGCGACAATTGGTAATCCCCAAGAAATGGCGTTACGGTTTAGCGGTAGGACGCAACAACCAAACAGGTCACATTTAATTAGAGAAAGTGGTGCTGATAGTGCAGGACGTACTTTATTATGTCTCGAACCAAGTAGTGCTGCGAATGTAGAAGCTAGTAAAATGATTATTTCCTGGTTACAGCATAACTTGAGCGGGATTGTTTTTTGTAATTCGCGCGCTGCTGTGAAAGGATTATTAGGATTAATTCAACGGGAAACTCAACGTACCGGATGCGGACATTTAGCTAACCAGGTTGCTTTATTTTATAGCTCGTTGATTGGAGAAAGGCGCCGGGAAATTATTTCTAAGTTACAGTCGGGGCAAATAAAAGTCATTATTTCTACATCTAGTTTGGAAGCTGGTATTGATTTACCTGAACTTGATTGTTGTTTAATCCGTGGTTTTCCTGGTAGCTTGATGTCATTTTGGCAACGAGTAGGAAGAGCAGGACGTAAGCAGCATGGGTTAGTAATATATTTACCTTTGGCACAAAATCCAATTGATGTATATTACGCTAAGAATCCTCAGCAGCTTTTATCAGGAGACGTTGAGTGTAGTGCGTTTAATCCCGATTATCCAACTATATTAGGTAAGCATTTGGAATGTGGTTGTATAGAAAGTGCTTTAGCATTGAGAGAAATTAATCACCGTTTTGGTCATGTTGCTGGTGCAATAGCAGATTCGTTACTACAACAAAATAAACTTTACTTAAGTAATGGGGGTAAGTTATGGGGTCGTGGTTATCCACATAAAGAGGTAAATTTAAGAAGCGCTGCAAATACTTCGATAAATTTGATTGATAAACATTCAGGGGATATTCTTGAAAAAATGTCCCTTGAAGTTGCATATCGCGAGGTATTTCCTCAAGCAATTTATTTTCTCCAAGATGAAAACGGTGATATTATTGCTTACCGTAGCGAAAGTTTGAATATAGAGAAAGGAGAAGCGCAGCTTGCATATCTAGGGAAAGAAACAACTTTATATACAGAAGCAGAATCGGAATTAGATATAGTACCTTTATCTACACTCGCACAGCCCAAAATAATCAATACCAATATTGATGATGGTCGAATTAGATTAACGCTTGCTTGGGGAGAAATTACCACTAGCGTTACAGGATACCGTTTAATGAAACGTATATATGGTAAAACCTGTAAAAATCAACAATGTGCAAACTTTAAAAAATCTCTTGAAGGAAACTCTTGCCCTAAATGTCGGCGCCAAATTTATGCAGCAGAAGTTATAACACTGCAAGATGAAATTGTATTTGAAACACCATTAGTTACTAAATATCAGGCGCCATGCGTATTAATAGACTTAAACGAAGGAGTTAAAAAAGCACTTCGTGAACAAGTTTCTAGATTAAAACAAGAAATAATCCAAAAATACGGGAATAGTATTCCAGAAATATATCAACCATTATGGACAGGTGCCTCTGATTTTATCGCACTTCATAGTTTACAACATCAAATTATTAAAGCCGTTCCATTGGTCGTATTATCATCGAGCTTAGATGTAGATGGCATTGTTACAGAGAAAGAAGGCAGAACATACAACTACTTTTATGATACATGCGAAGGAGGAAACGGCGCCGCAGAAGCAATATTTCACGATTTAAGTAAATTTGCCGCAAAAGCATATGCACTAGCGTCCGGTTGTGACTGCGAAACAGGATGTCCTAGATGCTTACACTCATCAGGATGTCCTCAACATAACGAACCATTAAATAAAGACTTAGGCTTATATTTATTAGATGCAATATTTAATGTACCATCTTGACTAATAACATCTACTCAACAGCATAGCCAGTAAACTGACGTTTTCCAACCATCCTTAATTATACTAAGAACGGTTTAGAAATGTCATTCTGAGCGTAGCGAAGAATCTCTAAGATGCTTCACTGCACTGCGTTTCGTTCAGCATGACAAAGTTTATATTTAACCCGTTTGCAGTATAAAGCATTTTTGACTTGTTGATAAAAAGCCTCTGTTGCCATATCTGTTAAATTACCATATAAACTGGATATTAGATGATTTGCTAAGTATAAATTTTGACATTTAGTTTTACAGCTTGTAACTACTTAATACTATATTCTAATATATTTGCCAATCCTACGATAAACGCAGCAATCACAGATAAAATTAAGCTGATGCGACGTTTGGGATGCGAAGAGATAGCTAAAAAAGTACCGCTAGCTAACCCGGTTAACCCAAAACCTGCAATTGCTATGATAAAAAGTAAGAAAGTTCCGATGTTATCTGGTGGTTTTGGGAGGTTGAGTATATTTTCTACAAGTTCCCAAATTATTAATAACAACCAACACAAAGCTGCTCCAATCAGGTCTCCTAGTAAAATAATGACAGGTGCCACTAGTACTTTCGGTAAAGCCACGGTACTACTCATAAATCCAATGCCAATCAATCCCCCAGTGTAAAAATTCAAAAAGCTGTTATATAGCCAAAATATCAGAACTGGCGCCATAGATAATATAAATAGTTAAAATCGGTAAAATCTAATTACGCCTAATTTAGCTTATACTGCAAACGGGTTAAATATAAACTTTGTCATGCTGAACGAAACGCAGTGCAGTGAAGCATCTTAGAGATTCTTCGCTACGCTCAGAATGACATTTCTAAACCGTTCTTAGTATAAATTCCGGAACTGCCTCTTCTCTGTGGTCTCTGCGTCTCTGTGGTAAAAGTAAACATATGCACTACACAGGCAGGATGCCTGTGCCACAAGACACAAGATGTTTTGGGAAAAAATTGCATAAGTTTAGTGTTGCCAGAAATATAGCATTTACAGGCGCCCATAAGGGTGCCATAGTACAAATTGCAATTCTTAGAAGGAGGTGGAACAATTGGTAATGATTAGCGTTGAGTAAAATCACTGTGGCTCTAATATCTAAGTATTGTGGATTTGTCAAGCTATCCAATGATGGTAGACCCTCTAGGGAAATGGTTAACGCAGCTAAAGACTACTTACACGAACAGTTTCCTACACTTGCTGATGACTCGGATGTTGCATTACAGCGACAACTTTGGCATTTAATGCGTGAACAGCAAGCAAGTAACAGCATGGCTGAAATTTGTTTGCGCTGCTATATCTCTCATCAAATTTATCAGGCTTGCATTGATTTAGGCGTTAAGTTTGGCAAGCAACACGGTTTTAATTGTAACGATTTATTACCGATTGTATTGGGAGATGAGGTGCTACAAAGTTTTAAGCATCAAAAGGAAACTGGTTCTTACCAATCTTTGGCAATGACGATATTAAGGACGTATAACCCTGATAAAGGTTCGCTTAATACTTGGGTGAGTCGCTATGTAAAACAGCACTCAGAGTTGAAGCATTTTTTACTTCAGCATGGTGTGTTTTTAGTTAGCGATTGGGCATTATTGAATGATACAAATCTTAAAGAATTACAGCGTATTTTAACAGGGATGTATCATTTGGCTACGTTTGAGGTTCAACAAGCTTGTGAGTTGCTGGTTAGCTATCATGCAGTATACCGTGCAGACCGTTTACAGTTTCTTGCGGGTTCGACGTTACCCTGTCAACCTCCAACTGGTGAGCAGTTATCTCGCATTGTTACAGATTTAAAAACCCGAACGGGAAAAAATTTCAGTAATGAAGCTGTTTTAAAGCAATTACAGTTTATCGCGGCAAAGTTGCGAGAGTACCGAATTATTGCACGAGGTGGTGCCATTAAAACGTTATCTTATTACCAAGAGGAAGTCGAGCCTATTGTTGAGCGTCAACAAGCAATGTCTAATAATGAAGACCAAGAAGAAAACGAATTTCTTCAGTTATATCAACAACAATTGAAAGAATCATTAGACGAAGCACTTTCTCAAGTTATTGAAGAGTTTATCATCAAAATTCAGCGCCGGCGCCCGTCCCAAGTTGAATCATTTATTAAAGGTTTAGAGTTATTTCACTGTCGAGGTGAGTCTATGACTCAAATTGCACCGCAAATAGGGGTGAAACAGCAGTATGAAGTAACACGCTTATTAAAACTTAATGATTTACGTGTTGATGTTAGACAAAGGTTATTAATAATTTTACGTACCAAGGTTATTGATATAGCTAAACAGTTTACTGATATCAAACAATTACAAATCTTAGACGAAGCACTAGACGAACAAATTACTAAAATTATTGCACAAGCAGAATCTGAAGCTAGAAACCCGGTTCGTAACCAACCTCTTAAGAGTCTGTTTGCACATCATCTTTGCCTTTGTTTAGACAAAAGAAATTTAACTCCTAACTCCTAACTCCTAACTCCTATCTACACATTATGAATCAACCTACTTACCTTACTGACACTGACTGGCTCGATTTTTCCTCGCTTGGTGATGATAGCACCGAGTTGGCGCCATCCCAAATTCAACGTGCAGCACAATTAAGTTTGGGAATTTCTACTCCTGAGCAAAGTTGGCAAGTTTATTTGAATGCTTTAGGTACTATTGGCTTTGAACAATGGATGGCTGAACGGGCACCTGATTTACAAGTTGATATATCAAAGTCAACTATTTGGCAATCTGCTTACTCAAATATACTTGCTGCTGCCTGTAATGTTCAAGTCGGCACCTTTAAGGTTTGTGTAATTACGGCAAGTAAGGTTGGAGATTTACAAAGTATTCCTTTTGCTGTTGTCGATGTGCCGTCCTTAGCAGCGCACTTTTACGTGTTGATGCATATTGAGGAAGAATTACAGCAAGCTAATGTGTTTGGATTTATGAGTTATCCACAGCTTCAAAGCTATAAACAACAAGCTTTATTACAAGTTGAGGAAGATTTTACTTATAGTTTGCCAAATGAGGTACTTAGTTTTGATGTTGATGCACTGTTACTAAATTTACGGTGTTTAGATACTAGGGCAATTAATTTACCTGTAGAGTATAGTATACCAGCTACACAAACTGACACATCCACAGCCTTACAGCAAAAGTTAACTAGGCTACAATCACAAATTAGAAAGCATCCTTCGCAGTTTTTGACGGTGGATGAAGCGAAAAGACTGTTTAGTAATCCTCATTTAATTAACTGGTTATATGCACTTACACGGGCAGAAGTTGTTACGAATGTGCCCAAAAGTCAGCCTATACAACCTTTTATCAATGTTGGACGTTGGTTACGTAATCAAATTGATACAGTTGCTGAGGGATTAGGATGGATGTTAATGCCTACTTTAGCACCATCAGCATTACGAAGAAGTGAAGATTTTCAACCAATTCGAGAAGCATTAGAAAAACAAAAAATTTACATTCCTTTAAATGCTCAAGGCGCCTCACGTGATTTAAACTCAGAGTGTGCGGCTTTAAGACTTTATGCAATTATATGGGAATTAAATGAAGTATCAGATAACCCAGAGTGGATGTTACTAATAGTTGTGCGCTCAATTTCAAGTTCACTAGTTCCGCAAACCTTAAGATTAGAAATTCGTGACAAAACGCAACAATTATTTGACCAAACTCTAGAAGGTGATAGCAGCAAGGAAATTCTTTTCGCTCGTCTTGTTGGTGACTCTAATGACCGTTTCTGGGTAACGGTGACTGCTGATGATACCAGTGTGTTTGAAATAGAGCCTTTTGGCTTAGAAGGTTAATTAACGCTCTGGTTAATATTAATTATAATTCTTACCAGAAATTTAAATTAAAATTTAAACTTTCGTTATATAAATGTAAGTAAAAATACATAATAATAAGATACTTCCTTCCCCTTTAAGTCTGAGCTATGGAACATTCATTTAGTTTAAAAGTTCAAAAAGTAGAGCAAATATGCTTGTTTGAGTTGTCCTGGGGACAGGGACAAAGGTTAGCTGCACAAGTTGATTATCCTATCGTTTTAACTCAAATATATCAAGATTGGAAGAAAGCGTATTTAAACTTTTACCAGTCAGGTGAAATGCGGGGCAAAGCAGTTGGTGGAGGAGTTGCGGAGCTTTCGGTTGACTGGCACGCAGAACTAGTTAAAGCTGAGTCTAGGTTGACTTATGAGTTTAATAGTTGGTTACGAAGCGCTGAATTATATGAGATTCGCGCACAATTGAATCAAGAAGGGAGTAATTTAAATCAAGCTCAAGCAATAAAGGTATTTTTAACTTGTACACCTATTGAGTTAGATCGATTCCCGTGGGAAGCTTGGGAAAGTGCTGGAAAAATCCAAATTATTCGTTCTCCTCAAAAAATAAGCGCTCCTAACCATTCTTTACAGCAAAAAGGACGCACTCGTATTTTAACGATATTGGGTGATGATACTGGGTTAGACTTTCAAACAGAACGAGAAGCTTTAAAAGAATTATCAAAAATTGCAGATGTGGAGTTTGTCGGGTGGCAACCTAAGCAAACAGCTTCGCAGGTAATTGAAAATATTACAAATGCAATAGCTGATGAACGTGGATGGGATGTGCTGTTCTTTGCTGGACATAGCAATGAAACAGATTTAACTGGGGGTGAGTTAGGAATTGCACCAGGGGTGTCAATATCTATAAAAGAAATAGCAACGCTTTTGAATGCAGCACGTCAACGTCGGTTAAAAGTTGCCATATTTAATTCGTGCAGTGGGTTAAATATTGCTGAATCTTTGATAGACATAGGGTTTAGCCAAGTAATGGTGATGCGTGAACCAGTCCATAATCGGGTCGCACAGGAATTTTTAGTTAAGTTTTTGCTTTCTTTGGGTAAACACTTAAATGTGTACGAGTCGATGATGGAAGCACGGCAATTTTTACGTTTAGACAAAACCCATACTTATCCATCATCTTATTTACTGCCTTCTTTATTCTGTCATCCAGGCGCCGAGTTATATAAAATTCCACCATCGTTACCTTGGCATCAGTGCATTCGGCAGGTAGTTTTACCTAATAGTATTATTGAAGGGGTCGCATTAGCTGTTACCATTGCTGTTGGTACAATGGTTCCTGTTCAGGACTTTTTACTTGATGGTAGAGTATTTACCCAAGCAGTTTATCGTAACACAACGAATCAAATTCCATCTGATGAGGCGCCACCAGTAGCATTAGTAGAAATAGATAGTGAGTCCATTGCTAAACGCAAACTACCAAGTTCGCAAATTTTGCCAATGAACCGTAGTTATATAGCGGAGCTAATGGAACGTGTACGAAAATTAAATGCACCCGTTATTGGTTTAGATTTTTTAATTGATACACCTCAAAAGTATCCACCGACAGCAGATAAAGATTTAGGAACAGCAGTTAGTCGTGCAGTCAATGAAAATAAATGGATTGTTTTTGGGACTATTTTAAACGAAGGTAAAGAAGCGAGTGTTAATGATGCTAACGGAATTAGAAACCGTAACTGGACTTTACAAGGTTACACCGAATCATTTCCTTCTTACGTAGAATTACCTGAAAATGAGTGTCGCGAAACATGTCCTATTTCTTATTTGATGGCACTAACTCAATTAGCGACCCAAGAAATAACAGATTTACCCAAACCCAACACAGGTGGAACTATTGATTTAAGGACTCAGTTACTTGATACAATTAAAACAAAATTACCTAAAAAAGGTGATTTAACAGCTTTAAAACAATGGCGCCCATTATTTGGACAGCAGCCGATAATAGATTTTTCTATACCTCCCGACAAAGTATACACCAAAATACCTGCTTGGCAATTAATAGAGAATCCAGACGCGAACAAGTTTCCATTGATATCAAAACAAGCTGTATTAATAGCAACAGGAAACGATGAGCGTTTAGGAAAAGCACCAGGTCAACCCGACCGAATGCCAATACCTACAGCAATGAAATATTGGACGGAACAGACGTGGATGACAGGGGGTCAATCTTTAGCATATACAACTCACCATTTTATGCGGCGCCATTTAATTACTCCAATACCCGATATTTGGGTAATTGCGCTCGCGATTTTAGTCAGTAAAACTGCTGTGCTTACTCTCAAATCCAAGTCATATTTAACACCCAAACTTAAGATTAAAATTCTCACAGGTAGCTTAATAGGAGTTGTGTTATACGGAGTAGCAGCGTTGCAATTATATGTAACTGCGGCACTTTTACTTCCTTGGTTCCTACCATCATCAGTATTCTTAGCTTATGTCTTATCTGCGACAAGGAGACAAAACCATGCTTAACAAAAAATATTTACGGTTCATGTTGATTTTGCTGTTCGCAACTAGTTTTGTCACCACTGACAGCTTTAGCAACCTGACATCAACTCAAACATTTGCTCAAGTTAGAGTAGCAGATTTCTTTGGGTTATGGCGCCGGAAAGATGAGCGCAAAGTTTCAAGAACATCACGTAGTACTTTTTGTCCAATAACACCAGGTATCTTTGAAACATATTTACTTTGGCACGACCGTCCACTGTTTGTATGGAAGTCATCAGGAAACCAAGACGCTAATTTAGTGGTACGTGAGTACGATAGTCAAACCGAAGTTTGGAGACAACCTGTTAGTACATCAGCACAAAAACTTGTGTATGGCGCCGAAAAAGCTTTACAACCAGGTAAGCTTTATCAATGGCAATTAGTTAACAAGTCACGAGGACTTAATGAGTCGGTGACATTCCAAATCATGTCTGAAACTGAACGTGCTAAAATTCAAAGCGGATTACAAGCATTAGAGCAAAACTCAAAGCTAGCCAAATTATCACCAGAAGATATTGCGCTTAAAAAAGCACACTATTTCCTAGATTATCAAATCAAGCATCAAAACGGCGATAGAACTTATCTTCCTTGGTCGGATGCGTTGCAGTCGTTGTATGAAGTTGATAAACCTTCTGCTTCTTTTGTAGAACAACGTGATAAGTTTATTGTTTCGTTGTGTTCTTCTAATTCGACTGCGAGTAAGTAATCCCCCCTAACCCCCCTTAGTAAGGGGGGAATAAATGGTAAGTTTATTGTTCGATTGGCGCCTCTGGTTGTAATGTTGGGATAACGCGAAATTGGTCTTGCTTTTTATTGTCTTTGAAGGTGTTTCTATCTAAGCTGGGTTCGGATTGTCCGATTATTACTAAACCGTAATCGCTGTTGTTTTCAATTAGATTTGAGAATAATTTGGGGTGAGATGAGTCTGTTAATACTATACCATTGCGGTTTCCACGGATTTGATTGTCGGATAGTAAAGGTGTTGATTTGCCACCAATTGCAACGCCGAAACCTGTATTATCAAAGATGTTATTACGGATTTCACCTTTTGCTTCGGAGGTGACGGAAACTCCGTTTGCATCGTTACGAAAAAATCGGTTATTTTCTATTGTAGGCGCCGCTTTACCTGTTACGAATATTCCTTCGCGTTTGCTGTTAATAAAATTATTGTTACGAATGATGGGTTGTCCGAATTCTACCCAAACACCAGTACCGCGCACGTTTGGATTAGTAACGGTAATACCTGCGATTTGAGAGTTGTCTTGTGCAACGAGTGTTACGTTTTGTTTTGCAAAGGTTCGACTCATGTAGGAATCTCCACCGATAATTTCTACTCCTTGACCTTGGGTGTTTTCATTACCTTTGAGAATGACACCTGATTTGATGATGAGTGGAAAAGTTTCGCTGTAATAACGCCCTGATGCTAATTGGATGATGCTTCCTGGAGTTGCTTGTGTAAGTGCGTATGAGATGCTTCGATAGGGTGTTGCTTCACTTTTTCCTGTAGTGGTGCCATCTGTTCCTAACTGTGGATTCACGTATAATATAACTTGTGGTGGAGTGCTGGTAGGCGCCGATGTTTGTGCGTTTACTTGAGAAATGTTAATTAAACTTAGTAATACTACGGTTGAATAATTTACTTGCTTGAGAAGCGATTTGAAATTCATAGTAGCTGAATGTGTGAGAATCAATGTAGCTACTTTATTCGTATGATTATTAGAGTAACCTGAGTAATATCCACGAATATATTTTAGATATTTACTACATGTGTCTAAGTATTTAAGTACAAATAACTAGTAAATAAAAAAATAAATCATAATCATAAAAACGAAACTACGAAATTACGAAATTATATAAATATATTTTGATGTAACTTTTTAACTTTGTGGACTCTGTGTCTTTGTGGTGATATATTTTTTACCACAGAGACGCAGAGAGCGCAGAGAAAGAGATGGAAGTTTATGGCAGTTTGTTAAATATTTAGGTCGCGTAGCGCAAGTCTAATTTGCTCCATACGTCTGCGGTTAACTCCAAGGTCAGATTCTCCTAAACGAGATGCTGAACGTATATGAATTACATTTTCGTTTTCAGGGAAATAAAATTCTACATCATCAACAAAACGAAATATACGACTTTTGGAAAGAGCATGGATGTAGTTATCTGTTTGTTCTACAACTTCTGTACGTGGAACAACTGTGAGAACTTTTAATACTGTTTCTCTTGCTTTGTTGCGGTCTATATGATATGAAATTGGGTCAATTGTGTGTTTGATGTCAGCATCTTGACTAACGACACAGTTTTGAGAAGCTGGACAATTTTCAAGATGACCCTCGTTGATTCCTAAAGCATCAGCAGGAAGTGCTATACTTGCCAAAATCAAAAATATTCCAAAAATAATTGCAGTGAAACGAAGCATTATCAGTATATTCCTTGATGTGTAATTAAACTAACTTAATAATTTTCCCTTATTAAGGTAAATCGCGCAATAATACTTCACATAATAAAGTTTGTAGAAGTTTTCGGTAGTTGTGCTAAAAACTATTTTGACGCTGTGTAGATATAATTTAGAGTTTTAATTATATTGACAGGAGGTTATCAATGAGCGAAGAATATACAGAGGTCGTAGACGATAGTTGGGGTGATAGGTTCGGTAGCTCTGTATTTGCAGTAATTTTAGGGCTTATCTTATTTTTTGGGTCTTTTATTTTGCTATTCTGGAACGAGGGTAGATTAAATTTATCAGAAGTTGCTAAAACTGCTGTGGAAGTTTCAGCAACGCAACCAAATAAAAAGGCAATAGGAAAATTTATTTCTACAACTGGAACGATTACATCAAATCAAGCTTTAGGTGATAATTTATTTTTAATTCCAGGTTCATATAGCGTTGTCGATAGAACCGTTGAAATGTTTGCTTGGAGTGAGGAGAAGCGAACGGAAGAAAGAAAAAGTGTGTTAGATGGTAAAGTCACTAAGACAACTACTTATAAATATACCAAAGGATGGGCAAACGAGCCTAGCGATTCAAGTAATTTTAACTATTCGCAAACACATCATAATCCTAAAAAAGCTTATTCAGACCAACATTATACTGCATCTGGCGCCAAGGTTGGGTTATACGATATTAACATGACTGATTTCAAAGAGGTAATGCAACGTAAAACCTCATGCGATAGTAACTCAACTGCATTATCATATCCAATAGCACAAGGTATTTATTTAAATAGTAACAGTAGATTACAATTATCTGCCCAGTTAATTAAATCAAGTGGTGACGACGTTAAATTAAAGAATAATTATCTTTTCAAAGGAGAAGGGGCACCTGAAAATCCTAATATTGGAGATGTACGTATTTGCTATAATGTAGTACCAACCAACTCAATAGTAACAGTTTTTGGAAAACTGGCACCATCAAATCAAATAACTGTTTATAATGCTCCCAAAGATACCAAATTTTACCAATTATTTGCCACTAACCGCAGTGAAGCAATAAAAACTTTAAACTCAGAGTACACAATCTGGACATGGATAATAAGGGTTTTAGGGTTTTTGGCAATGTCATTTGGAATGGTATTTGCATTACAACCAATAAATACTTTACTCAACTTAATACCATTTTTCGGTGAATTGATAGAAAACATAACAGTAAGTCTAAGCTTCTTTGTTGCCTTTGTTCTCACAACCGTCACAATACTTGTTTCTCAACTTTTACATCATCCTTTTGTACTTATAGCAGCAGTTGTCATCACACTTATCACTTTATCAGGAGTAAAAAAAATTAGAAAAAGTATATCTTAATTAACTTATATTTTGCACCTTCTCAAGAAACGTAAGGTGGGCAATGCCAGCCCTTTCAACGCGAACTAGAGTACTACGAATTCTGCGCCTGAAACCCTTATTCTTGCGTCACCCACAAAGTAGGTTTTTTAGTTAACCACCCAATTTAATTACGAGAGCATATCAATTTTGTTCAATATGGCGCCATCTTAATTGTTCATTTTTTTGAAGAATATGCCGCAAGTCTTGTTGCTAGGAGGTTAATTGAACACGTATTTTAAGTCAATATTTTGGTACTAGTGTTCGCGTTGAAAGGGCTGGCAATGCCCACCCTACGCAACAATAAGGGTTACAAGCTATTTCATTCTCAATAAGTTTAAGGTGCAAGATGTCAGCCTCCGACTGGCGCCCTTCGCGCTCCAGTAAAATATAGGACTTGCACATCTTTCTGAAACCCTTGCTATATATAGGATTTTAGAATGTGCAAGTTAGGAGCCTCCGACTGGCGGCGCCTCGCCACCCGTTACTGGTGTAGAGAAACTTTTATAATAGAAGTACCCTGACAGTCAAAACCGAGTTAACATTAGTGTTCTTAAGCCTGCGCGCGGAGCCTGGTTCTGGGTTCGTATGGTTACTATGTTGGTGAAGTAGCAATTGCTACTATCCCGGTCAGAAGAATGTCTTAAATAAAACCAACCGTTCGTCAGGGAACTTACTCTCATTGGTTCTAGAGTTGATATTGATTCTAGGTAATTTTGTCGTGCTTGCAAATTTCGCCTTAGCGTAAATTTTAACCATTTTTAGTGTTTCCAGCTTCTATTGGTGGTGGAAAAAGTTTCTCAGAAGTTAAGCCAAAATTGAGTTATTATCAAAGTGAAAGCCAAAAATGCGAAAAAGCTCAGTTGCTTAAGTAAAGTGGTGTTTGTAAGGATTCTGCTTGTTTACCCATATTATCTAAACCAGCAGATATTCGTTTAAGTTATTTGCGTTTATATTTATTTTTGATGCGTTGTAATTGCTGTTGAAATTCGGCGCCTTTTTCGGGGTTAACCATTGCGACGAAGTTGGCAAATCCGGTGATTGCTGCAAGTGTATCATGAGAGTTGCCCCAATATTTTCCTTGAAGTCCTTCTTGTTCGATTTGGTGTAAGGTGGCACGAAATTTCTTGAGGACTTTTTTGGATATATTTAGTTTGTTGTTGACGATAATGCCTGTAACTTCTTGCTGGTTTGTGTTACGCAGAACACGAGTTTTATCGTGATTTATGTTGAAACCTTCGTGGGTTACTATTGATTCTGTGCGTCTCATGATATTACATATGTGGCGCCGATTTTCAGTTTTGGCTGAGAAGGTTAAATCATCTGCGTAACGACTATAGGTAAATCCAATATTTTCTGCCATACCTTGTAAACGTCGGTCTAAACGACGACAGAGTAAGTTAGTGATGGCTGGACTTGCTGGTGAACCTTGGGGAAGGTGTCTGTCATCTAAAGCTACGTAATATGTTTTACCGTCGAGTTCTACTTGTTCGATGTCGGCAGCAGTACAAATTAAGGCAAAGATTGTTGCTGCTGCTTCTGAGTAACCAAAGCTTTGAAATAGTCCTTTGACTCGTTTGTAAGATATTGAGGGGAAAAAGTCTTTGAGATCGAAGTTTATAATAACATCGGCGCCGACGTGGGGGGTTGCGTTGGTGATGATGGAACGATTTTCGCGAAACCCGTGTGCTGCATCGTGTACTTCGAGTTTATTGAGTATGTTTTCTAGTATCCAGTACTGTGCTTGCTTGAGGTTGGGCATTGGCGCCGATATTAGTCTTTCTCCACCTGTTTTTTTGGGAACTTTGAAGCGAATATAATGAGATATTGTGGAAGTTTTACGGTTGAAGGCTAAGAAACGGAGTTTGCCAATAGTGACTCCCATTGCTTCTGCAATTTCTAGGGCTGTGTTGCAAAGTGGTAAGTTATGACTTTGCAATCTTTCAATATTTGCTTCGGTATTGTTTAAACCGCCTGATACATCTTCCCCAAGATAGATGATATTTTTCTGTTTTTTCTCTTGCCATGCTGCCGCGCGTTCGAGTCGTTCTTTTTCGCGTCGTTCTTTGGTTTCTTGTTGCTTGCGTCGCGACTCTTCTAGACGCTGCTTTAACATTTGCTTTCGCAATTCTTTCTCGTTGCGAAGTTGACTGCTTTGTTGGCGTAGTTTTTCTAGCTCTTGTCGTATTTCTCCTTGGCGCCGAATTTCGTCTGCTGGGTCTTCGGGTATTGTGCCTTGAGGCACCCAAAATCCGAAACGTATCATTTCTTCCAGGATAAATTCGTCTTTCCCTGTTTGGCGAATGCGGTCGTAGAGTTCCTGACGGGTGCGAGGTTGGTCAGACATAGCAGTAGTGCAAAATGAGTTGCAAGTTGTTACTTGTTGATAATCCGCGTGAGCTTCATCTAGTGTATTCGCAGTTTCCCTATTTTGGGTAGGTGTGGAGGAAGAATATTTTTTTCACAATTATAAATATGCTTCTAGGTTTTAATCATTTTAGTTTCAATCATTTTATAAGTGAAGATTGTTAGATTATTGGTGCCTTTGAATTTATGGCAGTACATACTCAATAAAAAACAGGGATAATATACAGATGTATTACAATATTACAGGATGTTTGTAATGAATCTTAAAATTATTAATAAAAAGTTATTTTGCTTCCATATATGGGAACCCTAGTAATAGGTTCAGTTAATTGTGTTACTTCCTGGAACACCTGAATCTGATTGTGATAGTAAACACTATGTGAGGATTTAATAATTGGCTATGAATAAATCTATAATTCAATTGGTTGATGAGTTACCCAATGATAATATTACTGTCAAGGTATTAAAGGCTCTTGATTTTGTGGCGCCAGGTCAGTGGAGTAATTTGCTGGGATTTGACAATAGTATCCGTACTATTACGGGAGAAACCGATGCTAATGTAATTCAAAAAATTCGCCAGAAGGCTGTTAGCTTGTATGAAGACCCACAACAAGGCTACCAAACAGCGGTAAGATTGTATCAAACGATTGATAAATCTGATACGGCGATGGCAACGGCTGCTTTAGCAAATAAAGTTGGCGAAAAAATTGGCTTTCTCTCTTTTTTGAGCAACATTACTCCCAAGGCAGATGTAACTCAAACGATTGATTTAGTCTTAAAAATCGCAATTGAAATCATTGCTTTTTCCAAACTCAACGGTATTCCACAACCAAATCCACAAGAATTTGCTAATTCTCTCGGCAATCACTACCAAAATGCGTCTTTAATGCGGATGGTTGCTTTGGTTTGTCTTGATGGGATGTTACCTTTAGGCCCTGATTTTCTGACCAAAATTCAAGAAATTATACAAGGCACCGATACAAGCGTAATTACTCAAAATCCTCTTTTCTCAACTATAAGTGCTTCACTTCCAGGCGGCAGCCCTTCTGATAAACTGGGTTTTGTAACTCAGGGTTTTAACTCGGTACAGGGTTGGATGGGTAATTTAGTTTCTAAGACAGGTGTAACACCCCAATCCATTTTTAGCAATTTGGGTAATTTTATTCAAATTGCAGATGATAACTTAGATTTTGTAGCTGCATTCTTAGACCAAACTACTAATTATTACGAACATACAGGAATTCAAACAGTAGCTCGTCAGTTGATTTTGCAAGCTCATGCTTTAGCCAAGGCAGAAATTCAAGCAGTTCCAAAAGCTCCACAAGATGTTTTATCTGCTGCAAGCTCAGATACAAGCAATAAGTATGCGTTAGGTCAAACAATAGAGGTTTGGGATTCAGAAGAAGAGGATTGGTACCGAGCAACGATTGAGAAAATGGAAGAGAAGCGGTTCTTTGTACATTACGTTGGTCAAGGTTCATCTGGTGATGAATGGGTTGATGAGGAAGATATCCGTATTCGTAACCAAAGTTCCTCTGATGAAAATGGGTACGCGGTCGGTGATAAAGTAAAAGTTTGGGATGAAGATAATGAAGATTGGTATTCAGCAATTATTGGAAAAACCCAAGGTCAGCAATATTTTGTGCAGTATGTTGGTTACGATTCATCTTACGACGAATGGGTTGATTTGGATGAAATCTGCTAATTTTTCTTAAATAGTAAGGTACCCTTGAGGGTACCACTATTTTTCTGGAATTGTCTTGAGGGTGTTTGTAGTTTGGTTATGTAAATTAAAAACTTGTTGAGAGATTTAAAACATGACTGCTATTCAATGCCCTACTTTTAAGCCTACTTTAAGACTTGGTAATAATGGTCAAGATGTTAAGGAGATGCAAAAGCGTTTGAATCAACGTTTGGCTACTATTTATAGTCCTGCTTTGGAAATTGATGTTGATGGTGATTTTGGCGCTGGGACTGAAACTGCTGTTAGGTATTTACAATGTCTTGGTTTTATTAATGCAAGTGGTGTTACTGATGCTGCTACTTGGAATTTTATTTGTAATGGCGCCGCTAGTTTACCTGTTTTAAAGTTAAATAGTTCTGGAAGTGTTGTGAAGTCTCTTCAGGAAGCTTTGTCTGGTGCTGGTTTTTACAATGGTGCTATTGATGGTGTGCTTGGGGCTAAGAGTGTGCAAGCTGTGAAGGATTTTCAAGCTCATTTTGGTTTGGTTGCTGATGGTGTTGTTGGCGCCAAGTCTTGGGATGCTTTAATTAAGCTTGATTCTCATGTTGATAGCTGTTTTGCTATGTATTATGGTGGGTGTTAGTGTAAGCACTGAAGTGCTTATTACGAAAATTTTGTGCAGGAAGAAAATGTCGTGTTTGCGCGCTGGTTTCCCTTCGTAAATCTCTGGGGACTAGGTTACTCAACTCAAGCGGTCACGACTAGTAGGCGCCCATTCACTTTATATAAGTCAAACAGGAATGCGCCTACTAGTCGTAAGACCGCACAGTCAAGAGTAGACTAGTGATGTGTGTATAGACTGAATGCACGGACGGCGATACACCGCCCAATTTGCAAGGAATCTTTACCAGCACGCTTACACGATTATTTCATTTATTGGCGCCCACGACTGTGTTGCATTCGTAGTGCCAGAATATGCTCGCATGGCCCTTTGAACAGTTTGTTTTGTTGGTGCCAGTTACAAGTACACTCTGCTCCAATTATACGCTCGTCATTATCAATCGTCAAAGATGGTGTGTAAGTTTTTTGTTTATCTTTAACATTACCTTGTATTGTTAGTCTGTTATTGCTGTCATCGACTGATGTTATTTGAATGGCGTTGTTCGCTAAAAACTTTGTGGCGCCTTCTTCACGTTCATTAGCAAAGCGTAGTCTGTCCATTGGTAAAGGGTCACGATTAAGTTCGCGAATGCGATAAACTTTTTTGTTTAAGTCGTATATTACACGTCCTGCTTGTGTGTAAACACTTAATGCTCCTGTGATGGCTGCACGGCTTAGTTTTAGTCGTTTTGCTAAATCGTCTGCTGTTTCTACCCAGTTTTCATGCAGTGCGTTAAAGATTTGTTTTTGTGTCCATTCGTCAACCGAAGCACGTGGCGCCATTAAGTCGAAATTTCCTGATGTTGACCAGTCGTTTACTGTCCATCCTGATAATCCTAGGGTAAATGACATGTCGCCTAGGTCAGCGATGTAAAATGATGGCATTCCTGTTCCTAGTAGATGAACGGTGAATTTTTTGGCTATGGGAATTAGACGTTCGAGGATTAAAAGGCGCCTACGTCCCCATACTCTTATTGTTTGTGGTTCGGAACCAAGGTATGGTGAACGAGGACAGGTTACTTCGATGTTCCACGGTTCAAATACGATACGGATGGGTTTCCCTGGTTCGAGATGGTAGCGCATACTGCGGGGGCCTTGTTTTTCTTTGTGGCGCCGCAGTATGAAGCACATATTATAGATGTCGGTTGGGTGTAGGTCGAATTGAATTGTTGGTAAGGACATTGCTGAACTTACTTGTAGAAAACCTCGTACCCAGGTGTCGGGTAGGTCTATTTTTACTTCTTTATATGCTGCTTCGTTGGTGGTTTCTACTTCAAAACCGGATGGGTCTACTTTGAGTTCGGTGGTTTTGTAGGTGCGGATTTTTTGAAATTCTTCGTATAGGGCTGCTGAGTAGTCTACGTTTGTTGTTCCACACGCAAATTCGTTGATGTTTTTGAAGACTTCGTAGCTAGCACTCAGGCGCCCGTAGCTCGATTCGTCTATACTAAAACATTCAAAGAATACTTCGTCTGGATGTACTGTTATTACTGGGTCGAGAACGAACCATGCATCTCGGTCTTTTTCGTAAAGGTAGTTAAAGTATTTTTGTCTGGCTGCGTAAAATGGCGCCATTCTTTCGTAGCTTTGTTTGGTTAGTTGGTTGTATTCTTGCTGTAGGGTTTGGATTTTGGCTTGCACATCTTGACGCATTGCTGCTATTAAGTCCCAGTTAAGGTCTTCTTGTTGTTGGCGCCATTCTTTGTATGCTGTTTTATCTTTGGGTTTGAAACGTAGGTCGGAGATGACGACATCGTGTAGGGCGCTTATTGCTTCGCGAAATGCTATGTTTTGTCGCAGTTCGCCGATGAAGTATGTTGGGGGACGGGTGGTGTCGGGTGAAAATGACATTTGGGTTTTGGCGCCATTTTCTTGGACGGTTGTGTTGTTTTTGTAGGTGTAGTTAAATTGCATTGGTTTTTATTTAAGAGATTGAACCACAAAGGCACAAAGGACACAAAGGGAAGAAGAAAGGTTTTATGTTCTGGTTTCGGTTGGTGTCAAGATGTGGAGGGGGAGAGGGAGGTGAGGGTATTTTTTACGAATTGTTAGCATTATTTGTAGGGTGGTGGCTTTGTCTTGTTTTGCTATGGTGAGTGATTGACGGGTCATTATTTCTGCTACTATTTGTGCTGCTTGTTCGCTTTTTTGTGATTCGTTGTGAAGGAATTTGAAGATACGTTGTTTGGCTGTTCGGCTACGGTTGATGTTTGATAGTACTGTTGTAAAATATGGTGTTAGTTGCTGTAGGCGTTGGGGGTTGTCTTTGGCATGTTTTTCTAGGTAGTTGGTTACTAGGGTTTGCATGTCGGAGGATGGGTGTTCACTAAATTTGAGGAGGTATTGTTCTGCGTCTTGGGTTTGGAAGTTTTGCGTTAGTAAGTCTCTGCCAAATTTTCTGGTTTCTTCTCTTACGCTGTCGCAGATGGAAATTAAGACTTGGGGGGTGAATTGTTGGGCGCCGAATTGAGTGGTAAATATGTTAAATGCGAAGTCGCGTGTGTCTTGCCATTTTGCTTCTAGCGTTTTGACTGCGATAGTTAGTTCTTGGGGGTTGTTGCGAAGTTGTTCTATGTTTAGCGATAGCATTTGTTGCGCTGCTTGTCGAACTGCCATTATTTCATGGTTACTCAGTTTGACTATTTCGCTGGTTGTAAATTGAGATACCCATATGCTTAGATTGGCTTGGAGTATTAGTCCTCCAAGTTCTTGCGCTGCTGATGATTTGGTTTGCAGTAAAGATAATGCTGCGTCTTTAGTAATACTTGTCATCCATGTTGGCTGTTCTTGGAGGAGGTGGAGTAGGTAACTGTGGACTCCTTCGTGTTGTTCTTTTGTAAGTAATATTTCGATAAGTTCATGTGCTACGTCTGTTTGAAAATCTGGATGAGCGGCGCCTAATCGATGGATAATTGGTTTAATAGCGTTGCGTATTTGAGGGTTGGCATTTATTGCCATTGCAATAATTAAGGTACTGTCTTCTAGCAGTTTGGCATCGGGTAATTGTCCAAATAATCGAATTCCTATAACTCGCAGTGTTTCGTATGGTGATGCTAGTAATGATTCTATAATATTGCTGGGTAGATTTTCGGCACTAGTTTGATGGTTGAGTAAAATACGGGCACCTAATTCTTGAATTTCTAATACTGGATGTGCTAGTAAATCATTAATTACACTCATCCCTAATGTACGCAGTTGGGGAGCAAAGCTTATAAGTAATATTTCGCTGATTTCTTTAATAATTTCAGTTGGTGCTTCAGGTGTAAATGCTAACAATTCAATAATTATTCTACCTAATAAAACTCGTGCGGTTGTGTTATTAATTACTGTTGCACTTAGAACTTTTTTTGCGAAGTTACGAGTATCACCGTGTGTACTGACGATTATAGCTGTAATAAAATTAGTATTTTGTAAGAAAAACTCGCGGTTGCTTTCTATCCACTGATACGCTAAATTTCTTGCTGTTTGAGATGCACTGTTAATTACAGCTAAGACGAGTTCGATATTAGGTTCTTGTGGATTATAATTATATTGTGCTAATTCACACGCAAATTGTGCAGTGACTTCATAGGGTTTTTGAAGAAGCTGAATAATATTATCTATATTTATAGATGTATGGAAGCTAGTACATGTCCGCAGTGCTTTGACGGCAAACTCGTGAACTGGAGAGCATTGACTTTGTAGTAATAGTCTGAGTAATACTTGCGGGTGTTGTTCCCATAATTGTGGAAATGCTTCTTCACGTTTTGCTTCTGGTGTACCTGGTTTATATCCTGCTTTACATTTCCATGCTTTAGAGTTTGTTTTTAATTCGTAGCGCGCACTATTCTCATACAAGATATGATTAAAAGTTATGTAACCAGCGTATGCATCCCAAGTGTTGCTAAATTCGACTCGACTCCAATTAGAACGGTTCCAACGATAAAATTTTGTTTCTCTAATTGGTTCTGCGTCTGCATCAGAATATTCAAGCAAGACACTAGCTGCCATATTTACATATTCTACGGCGCCTTCTTCTCCCAATTGTTTGAGTGTACGCCAAATTCTTCGCTGTAAGTACGCTTGAGTTTGATGACTATATGCTTTTGTTGATGTCGGACTTTTTAACTCGTCTTCGTGGCGGCGTTTCTGAACCTTGCTATATCTTTGAGTAGTAGGGTTCCATTCCCAATAGTTATTATCGTTGTCAAATGTCCCTTGTTCTTTCTCAAATCGATAAGCAAAAATACTGAATATCTCAGCATCATAACGATACTCTGCCATTTTGAAGATATGTCGCAGATACTTAAAGTAATTAGGTTTATATGGAGCTGTACGTAATATTTCTAGTAATACTGGGCGAACATGATTATTATCTATTTGATAGAGTTTATCAAGAACAGCAAAACTCTTATAATCTCCACGCTTAAAATAATGGTCAAGTTCTGAGGCAAAGCTTTCTGCCGAACCATTACGTGCTAAATTTTGTAAATTTTTGGGCAAAAACTCTATCATTTCTGCTTGTAACTCAGCTTTGGTACGCGCGTCACTAAGTTGTAAGAGCGCTTCAAATGCTATTCGACTTACAAATTCAGGTGAAGATGCATTTTGATAAAGTTGAATAAGTATGGGGATAGCTTCTTCAGTTCCACAGTATCCCAATGACCAGGCTATGCAATAATCGCGCAAAGGCTCACCTGTCCCAATAAGCTTGATGAGTAAAGGCGCCGCTTCTTTAATTTTCAGCTCACCCGCGCGCCATATTGCTCTTTCTAACTTCCATTTACTTGGTTGGGTATTGGCAAGACGAGTTAATATCGCTTCTGAGCGACTTTTACTTGTTGCTACTGGTTGTACAGGAATAGTAGGTACGGGAATAGATACATCTTGATATCCTTTTTTGGTCTTTTCTTGAACAAGCTTGTCGAATACTCGCTCTGCTTCTGGTAAAGGTACAGCTTGGGTAGTTTTGACACCTTCTTTCAAAGTGGCGCCGCGTTTCCCGTAACGAAAGTTTACAACATACTGCGTTTCACCTGTTTGACAAATGTCAACTTCATAAACCTTGTCAGATGTACCTTCGCGATAATGCAGCGTCGTCCGCTTGATTAATTTCATACTGCCCCCACCATTCAACTGTACCAGATTCTATTTTCGCTCTATTTTTCTGAAGTCGCCAGGGGTAAGTATCTTAGATATAATGCATCGCAGCATCAACTGACTTATGAGTTTTTCATAGATTTAGTACTAAAATACCATATGGTTGTCTACAGAAATTACAAGCCAATTTGACCAGGTGATTACTGGTTTTGGCTCTGCCATTAATTTACGACGCAATTCCTATAACTGCTGGCGCCTGACTATCCGTGCAGAAGGTATTCTAAACAATAATGTAAAAATTTCGTTGTATAACTTTGCAATTAGAACCTTTAAACTTGGTGAGGAATGATAATTGCTATTGAGTCGGAGTATCAGTGACGTGTTCAGACAACTTACAAAGATGAGCATGGGCAATTGCTATCAATCCTCCTCGTTCGTGGGGAATAATCCCATATTCGAGAAGATAATTTAGGGCAAGTTCTAAATTCGGGTTTTCAACTTGCGAGTTTTCTAACCACTCGGTTACAGTTTGAATTTGTTTTAGAGAAGGAGTTTGGATAATTTTTAATTCAGTTGTGGTAGATTTGTTGTTATTCATCATTAAATATTCAGCGAAAAGATGATGATAACTACAACCAATTGGGTTGAATTTCCTGTGAAAATATACTGCGCTCCTATGTAATCAAAATTCCACCTACCTTGTCTCCATTCATTGCCATCCTGGCAACAAATTCATCTCCACCATCAGCAAAACTAAGTTTCCACAGATAGATTTGATATTCATCCTGTTTAAGATTACCGAAGTAAGTAATGTTATACCCCTCTACCATGCGTGGTCTTAGCTGGGAGCTAACGGAGTCAAACGTTTCTTTACTAATCCCTGTTTTGTAGTCAGAATCCCCAACTGTTAGAAAAAGTTCGTAATTGCCTGTTTTTATGGAATCCAAGATTGTCTGTAAACTAGCGGTAGCTTTGCTTGCACCTTCGGTGAACGCATTTTCTGAAGAATGTGTGAAACTCATAAATTATGCACTCCTAATAAATTTTGGGTCTTGTGGTTAAAGATTAAATTGATGATTTACTATTTTTACGATGGCAAATCTCTGTGTTTGTAACAGTACCCTTGGGGGTTATATTCTTAGAAAATTACAGCTTATTCTACTTTTTCTAAAATCCCCTGTGCATTCGAGTAAGTAGCTTTGTAGGCAAGTTTGCCATTTGGAAGCAGATGAAAACGCTCTCCTGCTCCAGGTGTGCAAATTTTTAAATTGCTTCTACTATCAAAATTACTAACGTCAAACTCGTAATCATCACTGCTGACTTGATGCAGAGAAATTTCGCCATAACAGGGAACATCAGGAACACTGATATAACCACATTTCTCGTTTAAGCTGCAATTTCGCTGAATTTCAAGATTAATGCGAAACGACTTTCCTGAAGGCTCTTTGGCTACACCCGACCATTTCCCCAAGAACGCATTCGATACTCGTAGCTGTGCGGACGAAGGAGATGTTGGAACGGGAGTAGATGTAGAGGATGGAGACGGAGAATGAGAAGGTGATGGACTAGATGATGTTTTGTTTTGTGCGTTATTAGTTAATATCGTATTAGTTATAGTAAATATGCCGCCAATAACCGCTACTGCAACAGTAGCGATCGCAGTCCATGCTTCTGGGCTAATACTTTTCTGCTTTTGAGATTCTTTTTCTGGTTCGGTCATATAGCACTTCTTGCTTTTGGAAAACTACCAGAGCTTACCTACCAATAAACAAATGCCTACAAGAACTGACGCTACTCTAGTTTGCTCCCTTAGCCTACTGTCTTGCACAATTTTTAAACAATGCCATTACTTATCACCCGCAAATACCTGTTTAAAGTTCCAGCCGTTACCAACTTTTACTGCTTGAATAGACCAAGTAGGCGAGCAATCGTCAATGCCCGTATGCTTATAGAACAGCATATCCCCATTTGACTTTATTGCGTAAACGGCACCATTATTACCAGCAAATACCTGCTTAAAGTTCCAGCCATTACCGACTTTTACTGCTTGAATAGGCCAAGTAGGTGAGCCATCGTCAATACCCGTATGCTTATAGCAAAGCATATCCCCATTTGACCTGATTGCGTAAACAACATCATTATCACCCGCAAATACCTGTTTAAAGTTCCAGCCGTTACCAACTTTTACTGCTTGAATAGACCAAGTAGGCGAGCAATCGTCAATGCCCGTATGCTTATAGAACAGCATATCCCCATTTGACTTTATTGCGTAAACGGCACCATTATTACCAGCAAATACCTGCTTAAAGTTCCAGCCATTACCGACTTTTACTGCTTGAATAGGCCAAGTAGGTGAGCCATCGTCAATACCCGTATGCTTATAGCAAAGCATATCCCCATTTGACCTGATTGCGTAAACAACACCATTATCACCCGCAAATACCTGTTTAAAGTCCCAACCATTACCGATTTTAACTGCTTGAATAGACCAAGTCGGCGAACCGTCATTACTACCCCTATGCTTGTAAAAAAGCATATCTCCATCTGATTTTATTGCGTAGATTGGGGTTGCTAGTGTGGGAAACGACCACAAACCTAAAATCGCAGAGATGGCTAATGCATTTAAAATTCTCATCGTCTTTTATCCTCTTTACGTCTTCACAAAACTAACTATATTTTCAGGTGCTAGAGCTTCTAAATCGAGGAGCATTAAGTATTTATGATGTGGAAATAAGCAGTTTCCTTCAATTAACCCAATGCATCAGGTTCGTCAGCTCTTGTTAATCGCTCAGTTAGTTCTCGATCTTCTTGTTGATAGATCGCCTTTTCTGTTTGAATAAAGATATTTGCTAAAGCTTCATAAGCTTCAGCCCATGCGGCAAGAACTTCATCAGTTGCGGCATGTTGCAAAACATCTTTCATTGCCTGCAAAAGCTTTTCGCCAATCAAGGGATACTGTTCGGGTAGTATGCGAGTCTCCACATGACGATGGGCAATTTTTTCTACTGCCATAGCCAACTCATCTAAGCGGTCAATATGAGTAGCATAAGCATAAACAGATGCGGCTAATTTATGTGCTTGATCACCACCATCTAAATGCTGCATCCAAGTAGTTTCAAAGCTGCACTTATAGTCAGGTCGCTCTTCAAAGGTAATTTGATACATACGCCTAGTAATCTCTTCACCTTTTTCTTTAATAATAGGTGCGGTTGCCTTGACAATTTCAATCGTTTTTTGACTAACCATTTTTAAAAATTCTCCTCTTATTACCAGTATTAGAACTGTTGGGGAATACGGAATAAATTGTTTTGAATATCAGACTTTCCCGAACGATGAAGGTAGCTTCAGCATCGGATAATTATGTAAAAATCGATACAAGTACTACCTTGATGTGCCAAAAAACTCTGCTTAGATGTCTTTGGCGATATTTATCTAGATACAATATTGATTTTTTAAAATCAATTCGTCATTTGCCGTATGTCAATATGAAATTTTTGTTACATTCTTCCGTCGTCCAAGGCAATTACCTTAAAAATCAAGCTCGTTGTTCGTTGTGAAGAGAAATTACATATACTGCACGTGGCAGAAAATTAAACTTTGTCATACTACAGTTTGCTTCTCTGTAACTTTAGCTTTCAAAGTTTAGGAGTGCAAAACGTAGTCTAGAAGAGTATCTGGGAGATTTATGCTCGAAATAATAGTTTTATATGGTTTTATGTAAAATTTTGTATCGTTTGGCATAAATTCTGAGGAGCAAACCGAGCAGTATAATGAGACTTGCAATATTTTTTTAACCAAGCAGCTTGCCTGTTTGAGACTTAAGCGCGGTTTTTTCGGGGTACAAAATGCAAAAAGATGAAAGAATTAACTTTTAGGGATACTCAGCAATTACTTCGGGCTGTTTATCATCTCCAAAGCCTCAAAAACTTGGATACCTTCGAGCTTGATTGCCTATCGATTTTGGCACAACTTGTACCCACAGAGGTGTCGGCAATATGTACCTGTCGATTCGACTTTTCAAATTTTGGTAGTGCGCGACCATTCGCTCAAGGTGCTAGTGTTTGCTCGCTCGATCAAGATTTTGAACGTTTCTTGGAGGAATTAAAACAAACTCTCTGTGTCTATGCATATCAAAATCCTTTACTGCAAAATGTACCGCTAACTAGTAAGGGTACTCACAAATTATCTGATTTCCTCGAACGCGATAAATTCCAACAGATGGAACTTTACCAAGCAGTTATGAAGCCGATTGGCTCTGATGACATGGCAGCGATCGCTATTTATGATTTTGAACACCACTCCCTGCCAAACATCAATACTTATATTCTGCAATGTGTTCTCTATCGTTCCTGGGAAAAATTCACAGAACGCGATCGCTTAGTTCTCAATTTGCTTCAACCGCATTTGATTCAAGCTCATCAAACTGTTCGACATTTCCAACAACTCCAGCAAGAAGTAACCCAATTACAGGAATGCCTCGATCAAACGGGAGTTATTTTTTTAGATGGTTTGGGACGGGTAAGACTAATGACTTCCCAAGCTGCAACGTGGCTACAATCCTACTTTCCCTCCAACAGAGGTTTTAGGCAACTTCCAGAACAATTAGACTCATGGGTTAAACATCAACTCAATTGTCTCAAAGTAGCGTCCGATGTTTCTTCTCCCTGTCTTCCCCTGCACCTACAACAAAAAAATCGACAGCTTACGATTCGCTTAGTAGTCGATCAACCAGGAGAACAATACCTATTGTTGCTATCAGAAGAGCAAATGCTCTCTTGGTTAGCAACCCTCGCATTATTGGGGCTAAGTCAGCGCGAAGCGGAAGTTTTATCTTCTATTATTCAAGGTAAAGATAATAAAGTGATTGCAGCACAGATGAATATCAACATCAGCACGGTGCGGAAACATCTAGAAAATATTTATCGCAAGCTGGGTGTCAAGAATCGAACAGAAGCGGTCGCTTCTGCGCTAGAAAAGCTGGGATGTTTGAATTCCTCACCCGTTATTTAAAATCATATATCGTTACCCTCATTTCTTGATGATAATATAAAATTATAACTCTTAGATTTGTTTGCATACAGTTTTAAGTGTTTGCCGCAACCAGCTATTTGCATCATCTTTGTCTGTTAATTGACTCCATATCATTGAAACAGTCCAAGGTTGTGTTTCTAGTGGCAGTTCAAAGACCTCTATATTCGCTAAATTAGAGAAATAGGCGCCAATTCGATATGGTACTGCAGCAATCATATCGCTGGATGAAATAATTGCTGGTAGTATTAATAAATGTGGCGTGGTTAGTTGAACACGACGTTGGAGATTGTGAGTTGCTAGAATTTTATCTATTTCACCTGTGGCATCTTGGCGAAGTGTAACTAGTACATGGGATAAATTGGTAAATGTTTCTAGAGAAATTAATTTATTATTGATGGCAGGATGCTTTTTACGAGCGATTCCAACAAAACGTTCTTGAAATAGTGGTACACAAATTGTTTGTCTAGGTGGATTAGGAAATACACCTAATGCTAATTCAATTGTACCGTGTTCTAACATTTCACCTATCTTATCTTTCTCGAATCCAATCATCCGAAAGTTTAGAGAAGGCGCCTTTTCGCGACAATGTTCTAATAATTTTGGTAGAATTACAAAACTAGTATAATCGGCGCTACCAATTGCAAAATTTCTTTGTGCGGAAATAGGGTTAAAAGTTTGGCTAAATTCTATAGTATGACGAATTTGTCTAAGTGCAGCAAAAATATCTGGTGCAATTGCTACTGCTTTACTCGTTGGTTGCATTTCTCGACCGATGCGGATAAATAACTCATCGTTGAATAATATTCTTAGGCGCCCTAATGCAGCACTCATTGCTGGTTGTCCGAGATAAAGACGTTTGGCTGCTGCCGTAACGCTTCGTTGTTCAAACAACGCTTCAAAAGCAACAAGTAAATTTAAATCGATGGACGCTAAGTCAATTGATTTCATTGATGAGTCACATCTATACAATCAGTCTGATTCACTTACAACATTTTGCTAGAGGAATTCCAAAAGCTTACTCAAAAAGTGAAATTACATTAATATTTGTTACTCGATGCATTGGCTTTGTTCTTTTTTCAGTTGTAATTAATTCGGATGCACCAACTGACAATGCCGCAGCAACATGAAGCGCATCCATAGCGGCTAAACCAAACTGAGAACCTATTTGATAAGCATGTTGGATGATGCTATTCAAATCATTTGCCCAGTAAGTAACGTCATTAAAAAATTCTTCATAAAATAGAGCTTCTTCAGTCTGCTGATTATAAAGCGCTTTGGGTAGTATCTCTAATTTTACAAACTCGCTGGAAGCAAATAGTCGTTCAGAATCTTGTAAAGTTTGAAGAGCTTTTTCGGCAAGCCGACCTACACCATCTGTAGCGCTAATTAACACCCCTGAATCAATAGTAAGTTATTATCATCTTTATTCTCTACCTTGTATGCCTCCTCTGCGGCTAGCAAGTTCTTTTTCTATTCCATCCTCATCTAGTAATGTTTTACCTGAAGCAACAATTCTAGAGCGAATTTCCCTTAAACTTTCTCCTAAAGGGGGTTTACTCGGAGAAATTTTTGAATACAGAAATTCTACAAAATCTTCCACTTGTTCTTGTTTATCTTTTGGAAGAGAACGCCATTTTGTCAATAAATTTTGCTCTGGACTCATTAGCAACCTCCTACAATTGTAATAGTTTATATGTATTATTATATCTATTGTGCTTTTATTTTACTAAGCTACAGTCATCTTAACAGGCACCTCGCCAATTAATTTCATTGATGAAAACTATCTTTACAATCGATTTGATTAATGTGTTACATCTTGATAAGTTTATAGGTAGAGACGGATTAATCGCGTCTTTACTTAGCCATGAAGCAGGAGTTTCGATGTCTACCTCACCAGAATTACCACCAATATTTGCAGAAACGCCAGTTATGGAGGTTCCAGCACGTCGAGTTGCTGAGTTTCCAGTTAATACTTTTTTGGAAAGCATTGCTGTTGGAAAAGATAACACTTTGTTTGTTAGTAGTCATTATGATGGTAAAGTGTTTCGGATTGGTGCAGATGGTGTAGCTGTTTTACATGCAGCAATTGCTGGAAAAGCAACTGGGCTAGCTGTTAAAGAAGATGGTAGTTTATTGCTTAGTGCTTGGGACGACCAAGATGTTCCCACTGTGTTTATAATTTCTCCACAAGGAGAAGCGCAGGTGTTAGTGACGCTGCCTGATGCAATTTTTTTAAATGGACTTACTTATCTTAAAGATGATGTTTATTTAATTGCTGACTCTTATCGCGGCGCCATTTGGAAATTGAATGTTACTTCTAAAACAGTGGAGATTTGGTTGGAACATCCGATGTTGGCACGAAGCTCTTCTGGGAGTGTCTTTCCAGCAGTAAATGGGTTAAAGATTTATGATGATGTTTTATACGCTTCTGTTACTGAAAAGATGCAATTGGTGAAGATTCCATTGCAATCTAATGGTCAACCTGGCGAACCAGAGATATTTCTGCAAAATATTAATCTTGATGATTTTGCTTTTGATATTGATGGTAATCTTTATGGTACTACTCATGTGTACAATAGCGTTGTAAAAATTACGCCAAGTGGCAGTATTACTACTATCGCTCAAGCTGAACAAGGCATGATTGGTACTACTGCTTTAGCTTTTGGTCGAATTGAGGGCGAGCAAACAAAGGTATATGTTGTCACTAATGGTGGTATGTCATTACCACCTACTACTGGAATTGAAAGTGGAAAAGTTGTATGTCTTGATGTCTCTTCCGTTGGTTTACCTTTGAAACTGCAACCATAGATGGCGCCATGATTTCAAACTCTAACGACCCACCAACAACTGTTGATGTAATTCAGGAGGTAAAACCAGGTTGTGAAGAAGCTTTTGAAGAAGTTTTATTAGGATTGATAGAAGCTGCCAAAACTTTTGATGGACATTTAGGGGTAAACGTTTTCCGTCCCACAGATTCTGCACATCCTGAATATCGAATTGTTTTTAAGTTTGACCATTTGAGTAGCTTGCGTCGGTGGGAAAATTCTGCAATTCGTAGAACTTGGTTGCAGCGAGCAGAAAAATTGACGGTTGGTTCACGCAAAATGCAAGTTCTGACTGGTTTAGAAACTTGGTTTACTTTACCTAATCGAAGCGCGATTGTGCCGCCACCTCGTTATAAGATGTTAGTTATCACGTGTATAGCGGCATTTCCAACGCTTAATCTAATTAATTTTATTCTGCAACCATTGTTAGTTATTCTTCATCCACTACTTCGCAGTTTGATTGCAACAGTTGTGTTGTTATCTCTAATGACTTATGTGGTAATGCCACGCATGACTAAATTATTTGCAGGATGGTTATATCCAATATCTAAAGGAAAATTATGACGATTCTTATTACTGGCGCCACTGGGAATATTGGTGGTGAGCTTATTCAACATTTACTTAGTAAGAATGTTCCTATTCGTGGATTAGTTCGGGACTTGAAGAAAGGCGCCAAATTATCTGAACGGGGTATAGAACTTGCTCAAGGAGATTTTTCACAACCTGAAAGCCTTGATGTTGCGCTACAAGGTATTGAAAAAGCATTTCTTGTATCTTCTAGTTTACCAAATCAAGTTGAACTAGAATGCAATTTTATTGAAGCGGCGAAACGCACAGGAGTAAAGCACATTGTCAAGCTTTCTGTTATGGGCGCCGGAGAGTTGCCTAGTACATTTCAAAAATGGCATCGTGAAATTGAAGTGCAGTTAGAACAGTCAGGTATTGCATGGACACATCTTCAACCGAATATGTTGATGCAAAATATCCGATGGTTTACAGAGACTATTGCTCAAAACGGCGCCTTTTATAATTGTGTTGGGGATGCTAAAATTTCTCATGTTGACGCGCGCGATGTTGCGGCAGTTGCTGCGGTTTGCTTAACTGAAGTAGGACATGAAAACATTAGCTATGTTTTGACTGGCGATAAAGCAATTACATTTAACGAAGTTGCTGATATTTTGGGTAAAGCGTTAGGTCGGTCTGTAAACTACGTTGACCTTCCACCCGCAGATTTGAAAGCAGCACGACTTGCCAATGGCGAACCAGAATGGTATCTGGATGCTGAATTAGAATTATGTGCTTGCTGGAAACAAGGTGCAGGCAGTGTTGTAAACGATACTATTGCTCAAATTACCAACAAAAAAACAACTTCCTATGAGGAGTTTGCTCAATATTATACTCAAACTATTTTAAATTAGGAGTTATCTATGATTGTTGAATATATCCGTTACAATTTACCATCTGGTTTAAACGCTCAATTTGAAGCCGACTATGTTAAAGCTGCTGAATTTCTCAAAGCATCTTCGGTTTGTTTAGGTTATGATTTGACGCACTGTGAAGAAGAACCTCAACGTTATATTCTGCGAATTATTTGGACTTCGACAGAGGAACATCTCACAGTATTTCGTAATAGTGAAGAATTTAAAGGTTTCTTTGCTCTCGTTCAACCTTATATTCCACAGATAGAAGAAATGCAGCATTACAACCAAACTTCTATTGCTTTTGTAAAATAAAATAGGTAAAATCAAATGAAGCCACTTTGCATTATTGTTGGATTTGGAACAGGTGTAGGTTTGGGTGTTGCGCGCGCATTTGGTCAAGCGGGTTTTCAATTAGGATTAATTGCTCGAAATATTTCTAAATATACTGGCACCTTACAATCTCTAGAAGAAGCAGGTATTGACGCAACTTTTGAAACTGCTGATGTAAGTAATGAAAAGTCACTTACAGATGCTATCACTAAACTTCAACAATCTCAAAAAGTAGAAGTTTTAATTTACAATGTTGTATCTCCAACATATGGTAAACCTACAAGTTTAGATGCTGAACAAGTTGTGCAAGATTTTCGTGCTAATGTTGTAGGCGCCTTAGTAGCGTCAAAAGCTGTTGTACCAAATATGATTTCTCAAGGACACGGTAGTATTTTGTTTACAGGTGGAGGTTGGGCACATTACCCTTGGGATGAAGCTGCTTCTATTAGTATTGGTAAAGCAGGGTTACGTAGTTTAGCATTTACTCTTGCACAAGAACTAGCTAATACTAATGTTCGTATAGGTTTAGTAAGTGTTATGGGTCAAGTTGCTCCTGATACTCCATTTGACCCTGATAAAATTGGTGGCGCCTTTTTAGCAATGCATCGTCAGTCAAAAGATGAATATCAAACAGAGATGTTGTTTAAAGGAGGTTGATACTTTTTATTTATCGTAAATATACTAAATTTGGAACGGGCAAGGATGCCCATTCCACAAGATGGTTAATTCAATTTTGGAAGTCTCTTTGGTTAGGTGATGACGGTGGGTTTATCCATGCCTGTGTTTTGTTTAATTTGGGCTATTTCGTCGGCGATGTTTATTAAGTCTCCTAATGCTTGTTGTGTTTCGATGTTTTGCTTGGCTTTGTCTGCTTCGTAACTTTCTAAGTAAACTCTTAGTGTGGCGCCTTGTGTTCCTGTTCCCGATAAACGCAAGATAATACGTGAACCGTCGGTAAAACCAATGCGAGTACCTTGGTTTGTGCTGACGCTGTTATCTATTGGGTCTGTATAACTAAAGTTGTCGCTGTAGTCTACTTCGTAGGCGCCGTATTTTTTACCCTTCAAATTAGGTAATACTGCTTGTAGATTTTTCACAAGTGTGTTTGCACGTTCGGAGTCTACTTCTTCGTAATCATGGCGTGAGTAATAATTACGTCCGTAGGTTTGCCAGTGTTCGCGAACTATTTCTTCCACCGATTTTTGACGCGCGGCTAATATATTTAACCAAAATAATACTGCCCACAATCCGTCTTTTTCACGAATATGATTTGAACCAGTGCCAAAACTTTCTTCTCCGCAAAGTGTCGCTTTGTCTGCATCTAATAAGTTACCGAAGAATTTCCAACCTGTAGGTGTTTCGTAACAATCGATACCCATTGCAGCAGCAACACGGTCGGCAGCTTGGCTTGTTGGCATGGAACGCGCTATTCCTTTAATTCCTTGAGAATATGCGGGTACAAGTTTTGCGTTGGCGGCAATTATTGCTAAACTATCGCTGGGAGTGACGAAGAATTTACGACCTAATATCATGTTTCTGTCACCGTCTCCATCTGATGCGGCGCCAAAGTCAGGAGCAAACTCACCAAATAATATCTCTACTAAATCATGAGCATACACTAAATTAGGGTCTGGGTGTCCATTACCAAAGTCTTCTAATGGTACTCCGTTTTGAACGCATCCAACGCCGGCGCCTAAACGCTGCTCGATAATGCTGCGCGCGTAAGGACCTGTAACTGCGTGCATTGCATCGAAGGACATTTTAAAATTGGAGCTTGTCAGCATTTGATGGATACGGTCGAAATCAAAAAGTGATTCCATTAATTCTTGGTAATCATGTACTGAGTCGATAACTTCGACTATCATATTACCTATTTTCGATTCTCCAAGCGTATCCAGATTAATGTCGTTAGCGTCTACTATTTTATAGTTATCGATAACTTTACTGCGCGCGTAAATTGCTTCTGTGACTTTTTCTGGTGCTGGTCCACCGTTTCCAATATTATATTTGATGCCGAAATCACCGTTTGGACCACCTGGGTTATGGCTGGCTGAAAGAATTATTCCACCCAATGTCTTATATTTACGGATAACGCATGAAGCTGCGGGTGTAGATAAAATTCCGCGATGTCCAACTTTTACACGCACAAAACCATTGGCAGCAGCCATTTTTAAGATGATTTGAATGGCTTGACGGTTATAATATCGACCATCACCTCCAAGTACTAAAGTTTGCCCAACACATTCTAGCGAGTCAAAAATTGATTGGACAAAGTTTTCTAAATAATGTGGCTTTTGAAAAGCTGTAACAGCTTTGCGTAACCCAGATGTACCTGGTTTTTGGTCATTAAATGGTGTTGTTGCTACAGTACGAATGTCCATAATAGTACGGGGGATTGCTTTTTATTCTCGAACATTCCCCTAGTTTTGGTTAGGGGATTATTTTAATGAGTCTGTTCTACAAGATTTTACAATGCTGACCCAGCACTCTTGATTAATCTAAAGTCAGTTGTTGGTTTGCAACAGATACAGCGGATAAGTAATTAGCTTTAATGATGTCAGCTTATTATTTTTCTTGATGTAGTATAGTAATAACTCTATGCTACAAAAATTTATTTATCAAACAAACCATAAAAATAGAGATTTAACAGGATTTTGACAATTATTTGCTGTCATAAAATAAATTAAAGTTTAATTAACTTTACAAAACATTGTTAAAATTACAGTTGTCAAAGTTAAATATTTATGCATTGAGTTACTGCTATTTGGACGTAAATATTCGTGTGAATCGCTAGAATGCTTTAAATACAAGAATTATTCTACTATATTTTAAATTTAAACAAAATTTAAGAATATCAGTAATTTCCACATTACCATTATACTTAAGTATTCTTTAAGATTTAAGAAGTGGTTACAGCATCTTATGTATCGAAAACGGAATAATATTTCTTAGCGAACATAAGATAAAGATAAGTTTGAGAATAATAATTTTTCGTAAATTTAATACTTATTCGATTGGACATTTAACATGAGTCAATCAATACTACCCATTGGAGAAATGTTTGGTATGCAGAAAATAGCTTTCTTATTTCCAGAACAAGAAGTATTTTTTCGACAATTGTTAGACTGTAATGAAAGGTTGAAACAAGAAGTTGAATATTATAAAAAGCAATTAATGTTGGCAAAAAAGGCTGAAGCTGATATTCTACAAAAGAATGTAGAACTACAACAAATTTCGATGCTTGATGGGTTAACTCAAATTACTAATCGTCGTCATTTTGATGAATGTTTACATTGTGAATGGCAGCGAATGATGAAAATAGGTAGACCCCTCTCACTAATATTATGCGATGTGGATTATTTCAAACTTTATAATGATAATTATGGGCATCAAATGGGTGATTTATGTCTTAAGCGTGTAGCCAAAGCAATAAGTGATATGGTAGAGCGCGCTGGAGATGTAGTTGCTCGCTATGGTGGTGAAGAATTTATAATTTTATTACCTAATACTTGTGCAGATGAAGCAATGATTTATGCTGAAAAAGTACGAATGGCTATTCAACAGTTGGAATTACCTCATATGGTTTCGGATGTTAGTCAGTTTGTAACATTGAGTATAGGTGTAGCTAGCTTAGTTCCAAACAAAAACATGTCTCCAGAAAGTTTAATTGCTGCGGCAGATAAAGCGTTGTATAAAGCTAAATATTTGGGACGTAATTGTGTATATAAAGTTTGTTGATTTTGCTGTATACTTAGCTAAGTTATTGGTTATCACTACAGAGACACAGAGAAAGGAGTAGGAGAAATTTGCAATTGGCGCCTACCCTAGGTTCAGGAAATCTTTATTGAGGTTAGTATATTGATATTATTTATTTCTCTCTGCTGTTTCTAACCACCTTTTAGCCATTTCAATTGGAATACCCAATGGTGGGCAAAGGATTTTAATTAATTCAATTCCCCCAGCTAGAATAATATCTCTAACACGAGTATTAGTTTTTACTTCATCATTAAATTTATTTACAAATACTTGCTTTTCATAATCATTAGCTGTTGGATAACTTGTTTGCAATTGTGCTAATAAATCTTGAATTTATTTTGCTGCTACTAGTATATTGTATAACTTTAATTTCTAAATAGCTTATAAATGTACTGAATATAAATCAAAAAAATTATGTGTATTATGTTAAAGCAATCTATTGTATTTACTATACTAGCTACTACTTTTTTTTCTCCTGTCGCAACTGCTCAAAGTTCTGGTCGTTCTGGTTATAGGGTGGTGGATGTAAAAAACTTTGTTGCTCAAAATCAGATTTTGAACTCAAATCCGAATCAAGTTGCGGTTAAATTATTTGCTGATGCTGAAGAAGCAGAGGGAAGAAAATCAGAAAATGTTGAAGTTAAGTACCCAACGCGCGATACAGCAGTAGTTGTGATGACTAAGGAAGGTTTGGCTGATGATTCTGTTGCTGCTATACGACGAAGGGTGGAAATGCAACGCAGTCAGAATAAATGGCGGGTTGTTTGGGTTGGGGAGCAAAATAAGTGTGCAAGAGGACGAGGAAGTCAAGTTTGGAGTGGTGAGCTTTGTTCTTGATATTAATTACGGGCAAGGATGCCCGTTCCACAAGAGTTTAGAGATTTTTGCACTTAATAGCGCGCTTCTTTATAAAGTTTTGTGGCAGGTTGTTTATCAGTTAATTGTTTGGCTATTGTACTTACGGTTTGTGTCCAAGCATGTTCTGGGTAGCGCAGTGAAAAGATATCACTGCTTGCTAGTTGGAACATTTCATCACATACTGGTAAAATACCGGCGACGGTGGCATTGTAGTTTTTTTGTACTTGATTTCGCAGTGCTTCTTGGTTGATGCTTGGTAATACTTTATTTACGACTAAAAGCATTTTTGGAACTTCTAGTTTGCGTGCGACATCTATAGTTACTGCGGTTCCTTGATAGTCTTGTTTGTCGGGACGCAAGATGACTATTAGTATATCGGAGATAATTACTGAGAGCAGGGTTTCTTCGTTTATTCCTGGGTGGGTGTCTATAAATAAGTAATCTAGTTTAAGTTGTTGTGTAAGATGACGAAACCCATCGTTAAGTAAACGTGCGTCGTATCCTTCACGTAAAATTTTGGATATTTCGTTGGTTTTAATACTTGATGGAATTAAATATATTTTGCCTTTATTATTACTGAACCAGCCACTTTTTTGTCGAGTGGTAAAAACTGAGCTAACGTCGTAGGTAGCTGCATCAAGTTTACATTTCCCCCACAAGTAATCATTGAGAGTGTATTTAATTTGGGTGTCATCTAAGCCAAAGGGAACATGAATACCTGGAGATTGAATGTCTGTATCTACTATACCAACACGGTAGCCAGACCGCGCAATCATTGTTGCTAAGTTAGCAGTAATGTTTGATTTCCCTGTACCACCACGGAAAGAATGAATTGATATAATTTTAGTCATTGTCTTGAGTCTCCTTTTATTTATCCCACTGATTACGAATTTCTTTTGCTGTTTTTTGAAGATTTTTAAAATAATCGCTTTCTTCAATCTCTGCTACTTCGCGTTGACGTTTGCTATGGTCTATTTCAACTTGTAATTGTTGTAGCTGTTGTGTTAATTGTTGTTCACGCAAGTAAATTTCATGCATCATTTTTTGAAATACTCTTCCTAAATATCCAAATTCATCAGTGCGTTTTGCTATTGTAGTCAGTGCAGAACGCTCTTGTGCCCAAATTTCGCTTTTCATTGCTGCATCTTGAGTCATTTGTGAAGCAAGTTGAGCCATTGGTTTTAAAGGCTGAATTACTCTCCATTTGAGTAAATAATTAATACAGACTATAACTAATGCAAAAATTATTATAAATATACCAACAAACATTAAAAGTGCTTTGTGTGCGTTTTCAAATAATTCGCTGGCAGGTACATAAATTATCTGTGTGCCAATAATTTGATTGAGTTTCCATCCATATCCATTTTTAGTACCGTACAGCTTGACGTGACTTTTCGGCGCCATTTCTGGTGTAGAATGACATTTTAAGCAGGTGGGGCTATTAACGGTTAGTGGTTGTGCGCTGTAAAATAATTGTTCACCTTTTACAGACCTAAACCCAGAGAAGTTTTTAGTATCTCTGTTTTGTTCAAACTTTTCGACTAAATTAGCTTCAAATAAATCAGCTTTATCATGGGGGTTTGTAGGGTTTAACGCTGCATCCTTATATATTAAGTCTTTATATTTCCAATCTTGCTTAAACCGCTCAAAAACTCTTCTCCCACTCAAACTTGGCACAGTTTCGGGAAAAAAACGCGATTCTGGATTCGTCACCGAAGCTAGCAACGGTGCTATATCGTTACTAGTATAATTTTTAACTGCGTTGACTAATTGCATTGCCAACTGTGCGCGGTAGGTCATTTCAATTTGAGCCTTGTTTTCAAGGGCTTTCGATAACGACAAACCACCGATAAAAATCCCAATAACGAAGATTATTGATAATATCAGTGTAAATTGAGACGCGAGATTTAAACGACGTACCATTTTGTTTAGTACCAACTGTCTGTAATATCTCTATATCCGGCGCCTCATAACTTATGCAATTTAAGATGGAAAAAATAAAACAGGGTACCAACTTTGTCGTAAAATTTCAGCAGCAAAACTGGAAACGAGCCATTCTTGGAGTTTACCTATTGTTCCTGATGAGATTGCAATAGCAGTAATATCTTCCATTACAGCTATATCTAAAATGGTAGTAACAGAGCTTCCTTCCCGCACTTCTGTGTACACCTGTAAATTAAGCTTCTCTAAATCGGCTTTAATTATAGATAAAGTTTCTTGTGCTTGCTGCGGTGAGACTTTTACTGGTACATCTCGACGACCACTTGATTCTAAAATCCAACAAAGCTTACATTTTTGGAAATATTCCCCAGGTTTTTGAGCTAATTGCTTGATTTGTTCGATTAAACTATCTGCTACTTGACTTTGATTATAGGGAATTAGCAAGGAACGAAAAAGATGCTGACAGCGAAGTGCTAGTTCTTCATTTGTATATGCAGCGATTAATTGCGGACGTAGTACTAATAAAGGAATCTTGGTTTGACGCGATAAATCAGCCATTGTACTACCTACGAATTTCTCCGCTATGGAACTACGGCTTTGCGAACCCACTATAATTAATTGCGATTGATATGTTCGAGCTACTTTCAGAATTGTTTCTACTGGTTTTCCTGATTGAACTTCTATTTTTACTTCTACACCAGCAGGACTTTCACCGATAGCTTCTGCTAATCGAGTTTGAGCTTGCTCTATTTTGTCGCTATCGACTCGTACTATAACTCCTTTATCAGAGAATGGTACAGTATGGAGAAACACTATTTGCTTTACTCCTGTTTTCTCTAAGCTAGAGACAAAATGCGCTAGACGATGTAGACCGTCGGAAAAGTCTGTACAAATTAATATCTGTGTAAACATATATAAGTAGATACATAGGGTTAAAGATATTTTAAACCACAAAGTACACAAAGCGCACAAAGGAAGAAAAGAAGAGTTTCTGTGAATATAGAAACACCATAGCAGCTTGAAATGAATTGTAACTACATAAAAACATGGTTAAATCTTTTTCTTTGTGTTCTTTGTGACCTTTGTGGTTTATTTAAATACTGTATTTAATTAATAACTGGCAACCTACATGGACAAATAAACAACCAGATATAATTACTACACAAAAATCGGCATCAGTACTTAACTAACAACAAGTTCAAATTCATAAATTATTACATAGTTCAAGGATAGTAACAGTCAAACTAAATTATCAAAAACCGAAGTTAAAATCCAACAATTAATACTCGCAAATCCAGCCACCTTACAACATTTGTGTTTAGTGTACAAAATGTGAGATATTAGAGAAAAATAGACGTGTTGTAATCCTTATATTAATCAAGCATGTCCAACCTTAGTTATGCTATTCTGGGAACTGGTGCATTAGGCGGTTTTTACGGCGCCAAACTGCAAAAATCTGGTAAAAATGTCCACTTTTTGCTGAACAGTGATTACGAATATGTTAGTAAACATGGTTTGGTTATTGAGTCAAAAGATGGTGATTTCACCCTTCCTCAAATCAGTGCCTACAATAATGTAGAAAAAATGCCACAATGCGATGTCGTGGTGATAGCACTTAAGACAACACAAAACCATTTATTGCCGCAAATGTTACCACCTGTTGTCAGAGATGATGGGATAGTGTTAGTTTTGCAAAATGGACTAGCGGTAGAAGAAGAAGTTGCCAAAATAGTTGGTAATGTCAACATTATTGGTGGGTTGTGTTTTCTCTGTTCCAATAAAGTTGGAGCAGGACATATCCGTCACCTCGACTATGGACAAATTACTCTAGGGGGATATGCAAATGACTATCAGTCAACTGGAGTTACACATTATATGCAGCAAATTGCCAATGATTTTGCTAGTGCTGGAATCTCAATGGAATTAGCTGAAGATTTATTACTAGCTCGATGGAAAAAATTGGTGTGGAATATTCCCTATAATGGATTGTCTGTAATTCTTGACGCTAGAACAGATGAATTAATGTCTTATGTCCATACTCGCCAATTAGTTGAACAGTTGATGCATGAAGTTGCATTAGGGTCATTTAGTTGTGGACGCATAATTCCTGATAGCTTTATTCAAACAATGTTAAATTACACCATAAATATGAAGCCTTATCGTACTAGTATGAAAATTGATTATGACGAAAGGCGCCCTTTAGAAGTAGAAGCAATTTTTGGAAATCCATTGCGGAAAGCTCATTTATTAGGTGTGAATTTACCACAAATTAGTTGTATATACCAGCAGCTAAAGTTTTTAGATGAGGTTAGAAGAGTAGAAGTAAGGGATTTAAATTCCTAACCAAGGGGTATTTCGATGATAAATTCTGTTCCTTCTCCTTGTGTCGAGATGCATGTATACTGTAAACGGGTTAAATATAAACTTTGTCATGCTGAACGAAACGCAGTGCAGTGAAGCATCTTAGAGATTCTAGCCTGCGGCAAATGCTCCGCATTACGCTACGCTCAGAATGACATTTCTAAACCGTTCTTAGTATAATTTCACCCTTGTGTTTTTCGACTATAATTTCATGACTGACTGCTAAACCTAAACCTGTTCCTTTTCCCACTGGTTTTGTTGTGAAAAATTGATTAAACATTTGGCACCGGACTTCTTCTGTCATTCCTAAAGCTGTGTCTTTAATACTAATACTTATTTTTTGATTATTTTTTAACTGTGTATGAATTATAATTTGAGGATTCTTTTTAGATTCTACTGATTCTCTAGTAAATTACATATCAAAACCCGATATTATGTATACAATTAAAATTTAGGTATTATATAACTTCACTTTGTTACTTGCGATTGAGGTATAGGGCAAGTTCTATTCACAAAATCACATTTATATATGTAAGGTTCTTGCCAGCTTAAGGGAATTTCTAATAAGTCGCGCGTTCCTGTCATTGCTTGCCCTAAGAATAATAATAAAGCAATACAATTTACAATAGTGTGAATCACGCGCCAACGATTTGACTTATCTTTATAAATTTCTGGAACAATAGCTAAAGAGAAAATCATCAATATCCCTGCTGCTATGCCAATATAATAATGCGACCAATACCATTCGTTATCACGTCGAAACACCCCGTCTTGAAAACCCAAAATTATTAAACCTGCACCTGTTAGAGTTGCAAATACACCTCTCCACAATTTAGTATTAACACGGTATAAAAATACTAACGAGGCAATAGTAGCTGGGAACATTAACAGAATGAAAATGACTTGAAACGGCGCCTTGTTCCAAAGTTGATTTGTGATAACATTTTTACTGATTGCATATGCTAATGCTACCAATATTAAACCTACGGTTGCACCCGTCAGCCAACTTCCTAACCGCTTGTGTTCAATACCAGAAGACGCAGGGATTTTAGTTTTATCACCACTTTTAGCTTGTAAACGACGCTGACGTGTAGCCCATGCGTAGTTAACTACGATACCAATTAAGGGAAAAACACACATAACAGCAAGTACAGGATGAACCAGTCCAAGAAAATCTGTCAACTGCATAAAATTCCCCTCTTTTACATGTTGGCTGTAATCATTAAGTATTTTACTATTCTTTCCGCTTCAAAAAATCTAGGAAAATCTGGAACTCCTAAACCTACGCACAATCGCGGTTCTAAGTACGATTTCCTTCACCCTTTTCAGGATGACATTCTAACCGCCCGTTGCGGACTTGCAAACGTCTGTTCATTCGGCACATTTAATCCACCTGGGTTATTACATCCGATGGCAACCGAATTACCAAATTCTTCTTGGACATTATTTTCAATGTTCCCGTTGCGTAAGCTAGAGGAGGCTGTTGGCCTAGGCTGAAAGAAAGAGTGTCGGGCTGAACCTTTCACCCTCTTACTGATTGCGTTCCAGTATGACCAGACGTGCTTCTTGGGTTCCTTACCTTCGTAGGCGGTTCTGGCTGGAACGCTCTCAGAGTAGTTCATTGCACGGCGTGCAAGTACTAATGCTGCAGAACAACCTGAATTCATCCCGTAAGTGGACATAAATTTTGCCATGCCAATTAGAGATGAGTACGCAGGATTAACGGTAATTAATTTAATTCCTAATTTAAAACATCTTGAGGAAAGTAATTCATAAAAACGATTATAAGCAAAACCAGAAATCATCCGATTATAACGTTTATGTTTGGCGCCATTATTTAGTTGTGCTTTTTTAGCATCAAAATCTAATTCTTCAATAACAATGGGGCATTTAAAAGCAAGTGAAGCAGTTGTCAATTCTGTGACGACCGATGCTAATACTGCCTCTGTTTGATTATACGACAAACTATGAAGATTAAATTTAATGTCTCCAAATCGTTTGGGATTACCATCTGCGTTTACCTTGCACCATGCAACCGAGTTAATATTTAAATCTACACCGATACAACCCAACATGACTGAATCAGATGTGATGGGTCGATATACATCAACTGTAATATGTACCTGCCATACACCATATTTATGTTGAATTATCCGGTAAGTAATCGCTTGTCCACATGCCCATGCTTGTCTAATTTCTTTGTCACCATAGCCATTTAGATTAATTGGTATTTCTACATACTCACCATACTTCGCTTCTAAAGCATAAGGCACACGAATTTTTAATATGTCAAGAGAATCTTTCTCGAAACCGATAATTAATTGACAAACTTGATTCCCGTTTGACTCGTCCTTACTGCCAACAAAATAAATGGTTTCTTTATTGCCTAAATTCACGTGCAATTGTTTTGATTTTAAATGTTTAAGCTGAGACCTGTACTTATGTAACTTGCGTTTTTGATGATGGAGCTTATTTTTCGCACTCTGGTAATAGGTGCCTGTATCGCGTCCAAAAGCTCTCGATGATGCTTGGTCAAATTGGGGTTTATATTTTGATGGTATTTTTGCTTTTTTACCTGGCTTTGCAGTTTGATTATATTTAACGACTGCTTGTAAATATTCAATATGCTTTTTTACTTTCTTTTCGAGGGCATCGACTGAAGCTTTTAAAGATTTTATTTTCCCTTCAAGAGTTTTTATATGTCGTGCAGATGATTCTTTCGAGCTTTTGATTTCGCCTTCTATAAATGTAATAATACTCGAAGCTTGACGCTTATTAATTGCAAACCTATCTTGCAGGGTCTTATTCAAAGAAGTCAACTTTTGATTTTCAAGCAATCCTTTAAGACTAAATATTGATGCCGACATCGAAATGGCTGCATAGTCTGCCAAAAACAAACCTGAATTGGTATCTGTATGTATTTGCTTTACATAAGTTTGCTTTCTTGACGGCATTTATATACCCTTTTATATCAATCCCACGACTACAACTATTGTATATTTTACTCGCTTCGAGAAAATTAAGAATTATTACTAATACATACTGTTTTATTTGCATAACATTATGTATAAATATTTACTTATAAACCATTTTTCTGAGAATTATCGAGATTTTAAATCAATAAACCTATGAAATCCTAGGATTATGGGTTACTGCTGATAACCCCCAATAGTTAGATGTAATGCTCTTTTTCTGAATGCAATGTAGTAGTTGTGAATTATAGAAGGATTGCTTCATGCGTATTCACCATTTAAACTGCGGTTGCATGTGCCCAATAGGAGGTGCCCTTTTTGACGGTTTTAGTCGTGGACTCACTGCAAGTCTTGTTTGTCACTGTTTGCTAATTGAGACTAATCAGGGATTGGTTCTGATTGATACCGGATTTGGGCAACGTGACGTTAAGGCGCCGTTATCACGACTCAGCCCATTTTTCATGAATGTGAATCGAATTCAATTTGAAGAAAAATATACCGCGCGCGCTCAAATAGAGCAGTTAGGATTTAAAACAAGTGATGTACGTCACATTGTGCTTACGCATTTAGACTTTGACCATGCAGGAGGATTGGAAGATTTTGCAGAAGCAACTATACACGTAATGCAAGCAGAGCTTGATGCAGCACAAGAACGAAAAGGTTTTATATCATCACAACGCTACCGTCCAAATCAATGGGATGAGGTTAAACAGTGGAAGTTATATAGTGCCAAAGGTGAATCTTGGTATGGTTTTGAAGCAGTTCGCGACCTTGATGGATTACCTGAATCTATTTTAATGATTCCTTTGGCAGGTCATACACGTGGTCATGCTGGTATTGCTATTGAAACATCTTCAGGTTGGCTTTTACACGCAGGTGACGCTTATTTTTACCGAGATGAAGTCGGAACAAAGAAACCAAACTGTACACCTGGTTTACGTGCTTATCAGTGGTTTATGGAAGTTGACCGCAAAACTCGACTTTTAAATCAAGAACGATTACGTGCGTTATCTGTAGCACATAGTAATGAGGTACGTTTGTTTTGTAGTCATGATGCTATTGAATTTGATACTGCCAAAAATATCAATCCTTCCCCTGTACACGGTCGAGGTTAGAAAGTGGGACATCATGATATTTAGTTAAATAATCTTGCCTAAAGATTAACCGCATAGGATGTTCGCGTAAAAAGTATATCCATCCCCAGCAAATTAAAACCTGTAAACGATTTAGATTTCCTGGTAAACAAGCGAAATGAATTACTAACCACAACAACCAAGCAGGAAACCCTGTTAATTTAACTTTACCAATATGAGCCACTGCTGCATGGCGCCCAATAATGACCATTGAACCTTGGTGTTGATAGTGCAGTGGTTGGGGATTTTTACCTTTGATTTGCCGTAAAATATTATTTGCGGCAGTCATTCCTTGCTGTATTGCTACTGGCGCCACCATTGGTAATTGCTTATCGTGAAGTGCTGCTAAATCCCCAACTGCGTATACTTGAGGATGTTCGGGAACCTGTAATGTCGAGAAAACCTTCACTTGATTGTTGCGATTTGTTAACAGTCCCCATTTATTAAGTTTATTATCTCCTTCAACTCCCGTAGTCCATATTACTGTATGGCAAGGAATAACGCGCGAGTCTTCTAAATGAACCGCGTTTTCTGTCACCCCAGTTACACGAGAATTTAATTGTACTTCTACTCCTAACTGCCGTAATTGTCGCGCAGTATAATTACTCAAACGAGCAGGCATTTCAGGAAGTAGTCTTTCTCCTGAATGCAGTAATAAAAGTCTAACTCGACGAAAATCTAAATTTGGATAATCTTTACTCAGCGTTCCGTAAACTAAGGTCGCTAGCTCTCCTGCCATCTCAACCCCAGTGGCACCTCCTCCCACAATTGTAAATGTCAATTGCTGCTGTTGTCGAGATACCCGTACTTCCTCTTGCGCTACCTCAAAACAACGTAATATGTGATTACGTATATTTATTGAATTTGACAAAGATTTCAGTGTTAATGAATGCTCGTAAGCACCAGGGACTCCAAAAAAACGCGAAGTACTGCCACAGGCTAAAACCAAGTAATCATAGCTAATTACAACACCATTGACTTCGATAGTTTTAGTTTCTAAATTTATTTTGTTAACTTCGCTGGTAACAAATTTGATATTCTTATAATTTTTAATTAAATGCCGAATCGAGCAAACAATGTGTTCTGGCGCCAGTCCACAGGTTGCCACTTGATGCAGTAAAGGTACAAAAGTATGATAGTTTTCGCGGTTGACTAGCAGCACATCACAAGGGGAATTTCCTAAAACGCTTGCTGCTGATAGTCCAGCAAACCCAGCTCCTACAATCACAACCCTTTGACGTGTCATTATCCCCCCAACACCAAATGCTTAAAAAATTTCCACATAATAGCTCAAACAATAATTATTGTTCTTATGAGTAATCTTATGTGCTAGGGAATAATTCCGCAACTCGGAAATTTCTAGTATTTACAATCAATACAGCTAGATACATAAGTTTAATTACCTAAGTGCATTGATGTAAATAATACAAACATTAATGGAGAGGGAAGGGAGGATATAAGCCGGAGTTAGTTAGGGAAAAAGCTTCTGAGTTTTTCTATGGCCAGACGGATTTCTTCAAGTTCTTGAATTTCGAGAGTCGCAAAGCACTCCTTAAGATATTCGGTGTGTGCAGGGAAAACTTCTTCAAATATTTGCTCACCCTCTGGAGTCAAAACAGCTAAAAAGCTACGACGGTCATTTGGGGGAACCTCGCGACGCACCAAACCTTTTTTTTCCAGACGGTCGATAATACCAGTTAACTCACCCTTAGTGGTTAGGGTTTTCTTCGCTAACTTATTAAAAGTCATACCTGAAGTATTGCCCAGAGTGCAAATCACATCGAATTGGGACGAAGTTAAACCAAGCTGACGAACGTGAGCATCAGAATAACTGCGGTATGCATGATATGCAGAAACTAGCGCGCTTAAAGTGGGGTAAAACGTTTCAGACGCGGCAACTTCTACAGATTTTTTTCCATCGATTGTGGTCACAGGCTTGATTATATCTAAACAGTACATTAAAGAATGGCTTGAATGTAATAGGCGACTGGACAAATCGAGAATCAACGTGTTAATTCTTTATCGCCAATTAGCTATCGACAATTAGCCGTCTAACTATTATCCATTAATTGTTTAATATTATCCATTCACGATTCGGATAAACTTCGACAGCAAAGTATTAAACGACTTTTTGAGTTGGTGTCTACGATTCCACTTCTGAAACTCCAACTCATACTCTTCGGTATTTTTGTTAAGGTTGTTCCATCCATCTAGTCCAACTGCCAATACTGATATCAGCAAAGGATATAGTGCCCAAGAAATACTCCAACCCCCCACAAAATCCATCATTAACAAGAACGCATTTACTATAGCATAATTACCTATACGTTTATGAAACTGTTTTTGACGGTACTTAGAAAATGCAAGTCGTTGCTGTACATCACCTTGTTGAACTATCCAGTCACCTTCAGCAAGCTTTAGCAATTCTGGAGAAATTTCTAATTCTGAGGCAATTTCTCGTAATTGTTCGTAACTAAACTCTTTTTCCTGGTCTGAAGCTTGACGTGTAATGGCTAGGTGAAGAATTTGCTGTATGTCTTCTTGGGTATAAGAGCGTATAGGTTTGTTATCTGAAGGCGCCATAGTACTAAAATTCCAAATTAATATATAAAGTGGCGTATATAGTCATTGCTCTATTATTCCTAGCGTAACACTTATAGCCTAGACAGCGCGCATCTGGATTTCACAACCGTTTGTATACTAATTACCGTATAAGTTACAAAACTACACAATTTGTGTTAATTGTTTATTAATTACTTTTAGCAACCACTACCAAAAAGCACAACAATATGTATTTAACTTGGCTGGATAGCAACTCATGGCTAATTGAAATAGCCGATTTAAAAATTTTGCTTGACCCTTGGCTAGTTGGTCCATTAGTTTTTGGGAATGCACCTTGGTTTTTCAAGGGAGAACGAACCCAACAACGTTCAATACCAGAAAAAATAGACTTAATTTTATTATCACAAGGGTTAGAAGACCATGCTCATCCACCAACATTAGAAAAGCTTGACCGTAACATACCAGTTATTGCTTCTGTAAATGCAGCCAAAGTAGTATCAAAATTGGGTTACACCAAAATCACAACCCTAGCGCATGGAGAATCATTTACTTTTGCAGATCAAGCCACTATCATAGCGACTCCAGGCTCACCAATTGGCCCGATGCTTACAGAAAACGGGTATGTGTTGGTAGATACAATTAATCAAACTAGTTTATACTACGAACCTCATGGTTATCACTCACCCACCCTTAAAGAACTGGCGCCAATCGATGTAGTTATAACTCCAATAATAGATATAGAAATAGTATTACTTGGGTCATTTATTAAAGGTGTAAGCAGTGCCCTAGAATTAATTGAATGGTTAAAACCACAAGTAATAATGAATACCGCAGCAGGTGGGGATGTCAAATTTGACGGATTGTTAGCATCAGCATTACGAGCAAAGGGAGGCGCCGCAGAACTGCGTAATCTTCTCGCACAGAAAAATATGAACACAAAAGTAATAGAAGTGGCGCCAGGTCAACGCTTTGAAGTTGAACTAGCTCACGCACCATCTAATTAAAATTTTGTAATGGCGCCGTACATTATACGCCAAAAGTTATATACCCGACACTTCTAACCGCGTGTCAGAGCGATTACATACAAAAGCGGGAACAGTTTAAAGAATAAACCACTCTGAAGGCAGAGAAGTTTCTTTATAAATCTTAGTAAAAATGTTTAGTGTAAAAGTCTATAAACTACAACACCGCCATCAGCGATTCCAGAATTTGTATGTTTAGTAACATCCCCCCCATATTCCAGCTTTATCATTACGGTTATCCGGATAGAGAGTAAGTATGGAACAAGAACTTTTCACGTCACTATATATATAGTGAGCTGTGAGGAACTGTATTTTCTCAACCAGGTTTTTTTGGTAAGTACACTTTTTAAACTATAATAAGAAGTTTTGGCTATGCTACTTTACTAACGCTAAAATTTGTCGTACTATTAGATTAAAGCAAAACTCATACTGACTTCGTATTTTACCGTCGCCGCCAGCGACCAAGAGCTATAGATACTCTTAAACGAAATACAGCGTGCTTCTAAATAATTTTCAACAAGTGGGAAAGTAGGGGAACAAATTTGGATAACCGCTCGTCCTGACAAAACCTGTATAGACGCTCTTGTCATACCCGTGTTACCCAAGAACTGCGTAAGATTATAACTGCCTTTCCCAACCAGCCTTAATAATTCAATATTTATTCTTTAATGCGAGTAGAGGAAAAGCGCACCAATGCCAATAGTAAACATTTCAACCGAAGAAAATACGAACGCCAAATTCACGGCTGATATGGTGCGAACCTATCTGCGCGAGATTGGTCGTGTACCGTTATTAACCCGCGAACAAGAAATTGTTTTCGGTAAGCAAGTCCAGCAAATGATGACGCTTGTTGAAGCCAAAGAAGCTTTAGAGAAAAAACTGCATCGCGAAGCTAGCCTGAAAGAATGGGCAGAACATGTCAAACAGCCAGAAGCTGATGTCAAGCAGACTGTGCATCAAGGTAAGCGAGCCAAGCAGAAGATGATAGAAGCCAATTTGCGCTTGGTAGTAGCTATTGCTAAAAAATACCAAAAGCGGAATATGGAATTTCTGGATTTAATTCAGGAAGGAACGCTTGGCTTAGAGCGAGGAGTTGAGAAATTTGACCCAACTCGCGGTTATAAATTCTCTACCTACGCTTACTGGTGGATTCGTCAAGCTATTACCCGTGCTATTGCCCAGCAAGGACGCACTATTCGCTTGCCAATTCACATCACCGAAAAACTTAATAAAATCAAAAAAGTGCAACGAGAGTTAGCGCAGCAGCTAGGTCGATCCCCAACACCTGGGGAAATTGCCAAGGAACTAGAATTAGAGCCAGCGCAAATCCGCGAGTACATGAATATGGCTCGTCAGCCAGTTTCTTTAGATGTGCGAGTTGGTGACAACCAAGATACTGAGTTGCAAGAAATGCTTGAGGATGACGGCCCATCACCTGAGTATTACACTACTCAAGAGTTTCTACGTCAAGATTTAAACAACTTGCTTTCTGAGCTAACTCCTCAGCAGCGCGAAGTTCTTGCTTTACGTTTTGGTTTAGAAGACGGTCACGAATTATCGCTTGCCAAAGTTGGCGAACGTTTGAATTTAAGTCGTGAGCGCGTCCGTCAATTAGAGCATCAAGCTCTTGCTCACTTACGTCGGCGCCGAGCTAACGTCAAAGAGTATGTAGCTAGCTAGATTTGTGGGCTAAAGCCCTACTAAGCTTAATTAATTAACCCATAGGCCAAGTAAAGCCTATGGTTTTTTTGTAAAAACTGTCTTTTAATAGATTTTTGAAGATATTTATTTCAAATAAATCTAAAGATAATATTAATATTGTTCATTAAGAATAATAACGTAATTGGTTGCAATATTTAGATAACTAATCATTTTTTAAGTAAAGCTGGTTATTGTGTAAATAATCGTGCTGAAACAGCAAAAAAGACCTAAAAACATGGTAATTTAATTATTATTGTCAAAATATTACAAAAAATTTACCTACTAAAATTGTTTTACTGAGAGAATAAAATATCAAACCTTAGACCGAGTGTCTACGTACAATAACTTAGGTATATTTATGTAAGTTAAAACAAGAACATATTAAAGTCGAATGTAAAGGCTTAAAAGTTTAGATATAGATTTGTGAGGAGGTGCCGAGGGTGCGTAAATTTACACAAAACACAAAATTATTTCGTCGTTGGGGACTTCCTTTAGTCGGATTATCATTGGTATTGGGCATGGTAACAGACCGCTCAAAACCAGTATTTAGTAATCAACTCGATAACGACCCATATTCTTACAGGGTACAACTACCTGACTCAGGAGCATACTTTGAAACGTGGAAAGAGCAACCGTCAAGTATAGCTCAAAATGTACCTAACCCTGAACAGTCAATAGTAACAGCAATTGTTCCCGAAGTTGAAACACCCAGAAGCAAGTCAACAGTTAGAACTAGTAGTAATTATCCTCAGCAAGACGGGATATATCTTTATGGACAATCACCTCAACCAGGACAATTGGGACAAGGTTATGTAGTGTTTGAGAAAAAACAAGGTCGCGTAGTTGGCGCCTTATATATGCCAGACTCAGAGTATAGCTGTTTTAACGGTAGTGTTGACGAAGGAGGAGAAATAGCAATGACAGTTAACCCTAACGCATCAGAAAGTGGTCAAACTGAAGTTGCTACAGGGCAAGAAGAACCCAAGCTTAACACAGACGAACCAACAAGCTACGCTTACTCAATAGCATTACGCGATTTTCATCAAATTAATCAAATGAGCAAAATTGACCGCGACATCTTAAAAAAATGTCAAAATCAATAAAATCAATCATCGTAGAGACGTGACTTATCACGTCTTTTAATTCGTTATTCGTTGCCTAATTTACAACTTGACTACCGTGACTGCGAGGGTCTTCTTCGCTACCCGTAGGCGCCACAGGAGCAGAAAATTTAGAAACTTCTCCACTAGCGGTAGCGTAGGGTAGAGGAGAATTATTGGCTAATGCACTAAGATTATTAGCCATAATAACGCGGGGTTGGTCGCCAATTGCTTGAGCAAGTGCTTCTCCATTTTTATCAAGAAACACAAAATGAGGTATACCATCTACTCGGTAGCGCAGCATTTCGGGCAACCACTTAGTATTATCTACATTCAGCATCACAAAATTAAGTTTACCTGCGTACTCTTTCTCTAGCGCTGCAATATCCGGCGCCATTTTTTGACAAACAGTACACCAGTTAGCATAAAACTCTACTATAGAAGGTTTACCGTTACTCAAAGCTACATCCAGCGGTGTAGACTGTTCACCTAAAGTATTCAATGTTGCAGTAGTTGTTTCAGTACGTAAACCCAAAACTAGCGTAACACTCAAAACAATTGCTACGATTGCAATTAGGAAATTTCTAACCCGTGTTCCTGACACAGCGCTTTGCTGCGTATTGATTTGCTCTTCACCAGCCATAGCAGAATTATTAAAACATATTAAGGTACTATCATTATTTAGTTTAACGAAATATACATAATATATATGAAAAAACGAGTTACTCTCACCTTTCCTAAACGCGCAGTGCAAATGCCAGTTACATACCGACTGGCAAAAGACTTTAATGTTGCGGCAAATATCATTCGCGCACAAGTGGCGCCAAATCAAATTGGTAAACTAGTAGTAGAGCTTTCGGGAGATATTGACCAGTTAGATGCAGCAATAGACTGGATGCGCGCTCAAAATATTGCTGTATCGTTGACACTTGGCGAAATATATGTAGATGAAGACATTTGTGTAGACTGCGGGTTATGCACTGGGGTATGTCCAACAGAAGCGCTGACCCTCAACCCAGAAACTTATAAACTAGTATTTACACGCTCACGTTGCATCGTTTGCGAACAATGTATACCCACTTGTCCAGTACAGGCAATCTCTACAAATTTATAACATTTGACAACGGATATACTTCGTTGCCAATAATTTTAGTTAAAACTGATACGAAACACCTACTGAAACAACTGGATAAAATTTAAATCCTTTAATATCGTCTTCAAGCTCTCTTTCTTCAACTCTCAAGTCACGATTAATTTGTTCGCGTAAGCTTTCGTTTACTATATCAGCATCTAGACTAACTTGCGGCGCCCCTGCAAAAATAACTCCTAGGTTAGCAGAGAATCCCCAACGGTTTCCTGGTTTTACTGCATTACCCCAACCAATGCCTAAATATGGTGCAATGTTATTGGGAAATGAAACTTTGCCTTTTACAGAAGAAATATCTTTGGTGGTATAGCGGTTATTGTTGTACTCAAATTCTACTTTATCTCTAATTCTGCCTCTACCTTCAACTTTATTATCGTTGAATACTAAACCACCACTGACTCTAAATCCAGAATTTTGAAATGGATGGTAATCAACCAAGGTGGAAACGTTTAGTAAATCTAAGTTGGCATCATAGGTAACTTCATTTCGACGTTTCTGATAACCACCTACACTTATCGATGCTGCGTTTACACCTACTCTTGCGTTTAAATTCGGTGTTAATGATTTTGTTACTGAAGCGCCAACACCTAGTGTACCAATTTCTGGTGTTATCGCCCATCCGCTGGTATTATTGGTTGTGTCACTTGTTGATTTTAAATTGGAACTTACTTGTAAATCAGCAGCTTGATAAGATATTTCTCCAGATATAGGCGCCGCATCTGAACTAAATGTATTGTCTAATAATTCTGGTGCCGTTGAGTTATTTGTAAATTTTTCAGTTTGTGTAGTTTCTACGTTCTGATTCATAGTATCATCAGGTAATTGCATAGTTTCAAAGTTGATTTCGTTAGCAACGACGCGATGACTTAAACAAGTTGATACTACACTCGTAACTGTTAATCCTAACAGCGGTAAACTAAATTTTAACGTTGACACTTTTATATCCTCCACTCCTCATTTGTTTATTGAAGTGGTAAATGAACCCTTTAAGCATTTATAGGATTACTATATACTAATAATTACACTTCAATATATCATTTGATGCCAAAATTTAAGTAATTGCACTTGGGTACTTCAAGCAATCTTCATCAAATTTTTTACTTATTCTTTGTGATTATATTTAGCGCTAGGATAGATGATGCGCTTTTGACAACGGTTTATTCTCTATATTGAAAGTCATATTGCAATTTTATTATCTTGATATATATGGTGCATTTGCCTGTTAAACCTATAAAACCTAATACTCGTACAGAAATTAGTTCACTGTTACATTTGTCTATTCCTTTAGCATCTGCACAAATAGCTCAAGCTGCTACCGGTTTTGTTGATACTGTGATGATGGGTTGGTTAGGTACTGATACTCTTGCAGCAGGAGGTTTGGCAACTACTACTTTTACAACGTTGTTGGTTATGGCAACAGGTGTGGTTGTGGGTGTTAGTCCCCTTGTTGCAGAAGCGTTTGGGAGTGGTAATAATGCCAAAATTCAACAAGTTACACGACAAGGATTTTGGTTATCTTTACTTTTATCGATACCTTTGATGATACTACTTGCACATGCTGATTCGCTGATGTTGCAATTTGGTCAGGCGCCATCTGTAGTCAGTTTAGCAAAAAATTACCTCGATTTTATCGTTTGGGGTTTTCTGCCAGCTTTAACTTTTTCAATGCTCAAAAGTGTTTTATCTTCGCTTTCTCAGGTTCGACCCATCACTATTATTGTTGTTGCGGGAACTCTGTTAAATGCAGTTGGTAATTATATACTAGGGTTTGGCAAGTTAGGATTTCCAGCGATGGGGTTATCGGGGATTGCTATAGCAAGTGTATTATCACAGTGGATAATGCTAGCGTCTTTGATTGTTTATACGCTCAAGCACAGGGAACTGAGAAGTTTTCGGCTATTTAAAAAGTTACATCAAATTGAACCCAAGATATTAAGTGAAATGATATCGATTGGGGCGCCGATTGGTATATCATTTGGTTTTGAGGTGGGATTGTTTAGTATTACAACGTATTTAATGGGGTTGTTAGGTACTGAAACACTTGCTGCACACCAAATTGTATTTCAAACTATTGCTGTACTATTCATGGTTCCTTTAGGAATATCCTTTGCTACAACAATTAGAGTCGGATGGTGGAATGGACAAAATAATTCTGATGGAGTGCGACGTACAGCTAATATTAGTATGTGTTTGGGTGCAATATTTATGACTTTGATGGCAGTGTTATTACTAGCATTTCCACGTCCTATCATTAGTCTTTACTTAGATATTAACAAACCAGAGAATACAAAATTGATACCACTAGTTACATCGATGTTAGCAGTGGCAGCAGTATCACAAATTTTAGACGGAGTACAGACCACAGCACAAGGCGCCTTGCGTGGACTTAAAGACACACAAGTACCAATGCTATTAAGTTTCGCTGCATTTTGGCTAGTTGGGTTAGCAAGCGGTTATTTTCTAGGATTCCACTTGGGTTTAAATGGTGTAGGTTTGTGGATAGGACAAGCTATTGGTGTAGGTACATCAGCAGGAGCGTTCATTTGGCGTCTGCGTCGTTTGATTGTAAAATTGGAAAATTAATTTTACATTTAACTAAGATTGACTTTGACAATGCAAAATCTCGATAAAATCATGTGCGTCTAAAGGTTTAGCGTCCATCTTTATTGCTTCACACAGCTTGTGTATTTCATTCATATCATCTCGGTGTCGCAGAACGTAATTTTTTAGTTCTAACTTGCCTGTATTATTATCACTGAGAGTCGTATTGTAATAAACTTGACCATCTGGGGGTATAAGTATCTCCAACTCATCACCTGCGAGAATTAAGACATTCATAGTCATCTCGTCAGTGGTAATCATATTCAGCGTGAATTTATGAGAAGTGAGTAAACAACTCATGTTCACGAATTCGCGTAGCTGCTGATGATTGGGTAACTTCATAATCAAAGTTTGTTCGTCAATTTGTATTTATAGAAGCTAATTATAACCACACTAGGTGAAAGCTAGCGCACGTGTAACGTCATGGTTTAAAGTAAAAGATGCATTTAATATTAATTTAATCTTGACGAAGGCGCCTGTGCGAAAGAAAGTTCTTGCTGGTAACTGGAAAATGTTCAAAACCCAGGCAGAGTCCGAAATGTTTTTAAAAGGATTTCTGCCTACGTTGGAGGAAACACCCGAAGCGCGCGAAGTAATTTTGTGCGTCCCCTTCACAGATTTGAACGTATTATCGAGAAATCTACATGGTAGTCGAGTCCAACTTGGTGCCCAAAATGTCCACTGGGCAGAAAACGGTGCCTACACAGGTGAGATTTCGGGCGAAATGTTGACAGAAATTGGTGTACGCTACGTTATTATCGGGCATAGCGAAAGGCGCCAATTCTTCGGAGAAACCGACGAAACAGTTAATTTACGTTTGAGAGCAGCACAAAAATACGGGTTAACACCAATTTTGTGTGTGGGTGAAACCAAACAGCAGCGTGATGCAGGAGAAGCAGAAGCGTTGATATCGATGCAACTCAAAAAAGACTTAGTAGATGTTGACCAAAGTAATTTAATTATTGCTTACGAACCAATTTGGGCTATTGGAACTGGTGACACCTGCGAAACAAAAGAAGCAAACTATATCATTGGAATGATTCGTAACCAACTAACCAACCAAAACGTTCCCATTCAATATGGTGGTTCAGTCAAACCAAATAACATCGACGAAATTATGGCACAACCCGAAATAGACGGAGTTTTAGTAGGAGGTGCAAGTCTCGAAGCAGACAGCTTTGCCAGAATTGTCAATTATCAATAATACATACCCTAGGGTTCAAACCCTAGGCAAAATTTATTTATTCTTATGTCCAGTCAACTACATATACGTAATCATACTTTTGATTGGGGAACCCGAACATACATTATGGGTGTATTAAATATTACGCCCGATAGTTTTAGTGATGGTGGTGAATTTAACAGCGTTGATGCTGCTGTAATTCAAGCACAAGAAATGGTATCTTCAGGCGCCGATATCATTGATATTGGTGGACAGTCCACAAGACCTGGCGCCGAACAAATTTCTTTACAAGAAGAATTAAATCGAGTTATACCTGTAATCACTGCAATTCGTGCGGTTACAGATACAATAATTTCAGTAGATACAACTAGGTCAAAGGTAGCGAAATTAGCAATAGAAGCGGGTGGAGATATAATAAATGATATTTCGGGTGGTACATATGAACCTGAAATATTTAAAGTTGCTTTTTCTATGCAGGCACCTATTATTTTAATGCATATCAGAGGCACACCGGCAACGATGCAAAAGTTAACAAATTATGATGATGTAGTAACAGAAGTTATAAGCTTTCTTAGAGGGCAAATCGAAATTGCCGTAAACACTGGTATAGAGCGAGAGAAAATAATAATAGACCCAGGAATAGGATTTGCCAAAAACTACGAGCAAAACCTAGAAATATTTCATCGTTTAAAAGAATTGCATCAACTTGATTGTCCGATATTAATAGGCCCATCGCGTAAAAGTTTCATTGGTCGTATTCTAAACCAACCTGACCCCAAAGGGCGCCTGATGGGAACAGCAGCAGCATGTAGTGCTGCTATTTTTCAAGGTGCTGATATCGTTAGAGTTCACGATGTCAAAGAAATACGCGATGTTTGCCTAGTTACAGACGCATTAGTAAGAAGTTAAAAGTGCTGAGTGCTGAGTGCTGAGTGCTGAGTGCTGAGTGCTGAGTGCT